>Ga0209992_10000585_pt1 | contig 47578 bp, 43 predicted proteins | sample 2SBtaG_2_FD_182564 | JGI IMG/M metagenome (GOLD analysis project Ga0209992, IMG submission 182564) | Deep subsurface microbial communities from Kolumbo volcano to uncover new lineages of life (NeLLi) - 2SBTROV12_ACTIVE470 metaG (SPAdes)... | ecosystem: Environmental > Aquatic > Marine >... | reverse complement strand
CAGCACTTAAGATTAAAAGGCTGCTTGGGATGTGAAGTCTACTGCTCGGGATAGAACAATGCCAAACGATATCCCATCGGTTTGAGCTTTCCTGTGTCGAGCAATAGTTGAACGCCGAGCTCTTTGTTTGCGCGTATCCCAGCAACCTTGTTTGCAGATTTTGGCAAATAGTCTTCAGGCCTTAATATTCGCCGAGCCTGAGGCTTATCTTTACCGTCGCTGAGCGTCAACTCCAAGTTGGGATAAGATTGTGCAAATGTTGCTCGGTTACGCAGCAGCAATTTTAAGGTGATCCAACCCTTTTGCTTTGGGTCCGCCTGGAGGTTGGAAGATACGATGCTGACCAAGTCGGAATGTTGCGGCAATCCCACTTCGCAATCCATCAGCCAGCAAGCGTAGGTGAGTGCAGGTTTCGCTATCGGCACTCTGGCAGCAATATCAGCGCGGAACATGTATGTAATCTGACTGAGGAGCGCCATCATCAGCATCACTGATCCCAATGTCCAGTGCCAAGTTACTTTTTCTGCCTTTTCCTCGGTTTCATCTTCGACGATACTGACCTTTTCAGCCAGGGTCATAGGCTGCAATACCGGCAGGTTGGGCGGGGGTAGGTCGGCCAGCAGTTCCAAAATGGGCAATTCCATCTGTGGACTAGGCTGATCGGAAACAAATTTTAGCCTCGCATCGAATGTCTTCTGGCAGTACCCGCAACGAACCATGCCTTCATGCGCATCTAGCTGCGTTTCGTTAATCGAGAAACGGGAGTGGCAATAAGGACAGAGAGTGGTTCCGCTCATCGTTAATGCTTTCTACCGGACAAACATGACCAGCCATCTTCAAAGACAGGCGTATCAAATGAAAACCACTGCTGATAGATAGACATGACGTCCTCTGCTTGCGCTTCCAATATACCGGATAAAACTATCCTGCCCCCGGTTCGGGTTGCATTTGCCAGCAAGGGTGCGAGCATCCGCAACGGATTGGTCAGAATATTGGCTACCACCAGATCATAATGACCTTGAGGTGCTTCGTCAGGTTGATAAAAATCAACCATGTCTACTTGATTGGCGATGGCATTGTCACGGCTTGATATCACTGCCTGTAAGTCTACATCAACTCCAACGGCGCGGGCAGCCCCAAGTTTCAAGGCCGCAATCGCGAGTATTCCCGAGCCGCAGCCATAATCCAGCACGCTTTCATCACCCTGCACATGCGCATCGAGCCAGCGCAAACATAATCGGGTTGTCGGATGGCTGCCTGTGCCAAACGCTAATCCCGGATCCAGCACGATATTGATGGCATTTGCATCACTGGGGGTGTGCCAGGTCGGGACGATCCATAATCTGGGCGAAATCGGAATTGGCTCGAATTGCGACTGAGTCAGGCGCACCCAATCGTTATCTTCCAGTGTCTCGATATGGTGATCGGGGATTGTTTCGAGTCCAACATTGCCGGATGCCTGACCTAGAATTGCCGCAACATCCTGATCTGCATTAAACAACGCACTGACCCGATTGTGCTGCCAGACGCCCGGAGGCGGTTCTCCCGGCTCTCCGAATATCGCCTGTTCATCAGGCGTATCTGCATCCGCATCAAGCAGATCAACCGACAGTGCGCCGAGTTCTAGCAATGCGTCACTCAAAGCCTCAGCATGCCCGGCATCGGTATCAACGACGAGCGACAACCAAGACATTAACTTCCCTTGGTGCGTTCTGCCAGCCGCTCTTCCAGATAATGGATATTGGTGCCACCGCGAATAAAGGCCGCATCTTGCAACAGTTCACGATGTAGCGGGATGTTGGTCTGAATCCCCTCCACGGCAAACTCTGACAGCGCAGTGCGCAATCTCGCCATCGCCTGTTCTCGCGTATCACCATAAGCGATCAGCTTGCCTATCATCGAATCATAATGTGGTGGCACGAAATAATTCGCGTACACATGCGAGTCAACGCGTATACCCGGCCCACCCGGAACATGCCAAGCGGTGATCTTGCCCGGAGACGGAATAAATTTAAAGGGATGCTCGGCGTTGACACGGCATTCAATGGCGTGCCCCTTAAGTTCGATGTCACGCTGCTTAAATGGCAACTTTTCGCCAGCCGCAATACGAATCTGGTGTTGTACGATATCAATACCGGTGATCATCTCGGTCACGGGATGCTCCACCTGAACACGCGTGTTCATTTCGATAAAGTAAAACTCGCCGTTCTCATATAAGAACTCAAAAGTGCCCGCACCGCGATACCCGATCTTGCGGCATGCCTCAGCGCAACGCTCGCCGACTTTATTGCGCTGACGAGTATTAAGTAGAGGTGCGGGAGCCTCTTCTAATATCTTCTGGTGGCGTCGCTGCATCGAGCAATCCCGCTCTCCCAGATGCACCGCATTGCCATGCTGGTCTGCCAACACCTGAATCTCGACATGGCGTGGATTTTCCAAAAACTTCTCCATGTACACAACAGGATTATTGAAAGCGGCTTGTGCTTCGGTTTTGGTCATCGTTACCGCATTGATCAGGGCTGCTTCAGTGTGCACCACGCGCATGCCACGTCCGCCACCACCGCCTGCCGCTTTGATGATGACCGGATAACCAATGCTGCGCGCAATCTTGATAATGTCCGCAGGCTCATCCGGCAACGCACCCTCGACGCCCGGCACACAAGGCACACCTGCTTTATTCATAGCAAGCTTTGCGGAAACCTTGTCACCCATCATGCGGATGGTCTCGGCCTTGGGGCCGATAAAGGAGAAACCACATTTTTCAACCCGCTCGGAAAAATCGGCATTTTCAGAAAGAAAGCCGTATCCGGGATGGATCGCCTGCGCATCAGTGACTTCCGCCGCGCTGATGATGGCGGGGATACTCAAATAACTTTGTGCTGAAGAAGTCGGGCCGATACAGACCGATTCATCTGCCAACTTCACATATTTTGCATCGGCATCCGCCTCTGAATGCACGACAACTGTCTTGACCCCCAATTCGCGGCAAGCACGCTGAATTCGCAGCGCTATTTCACCTCGATTTGCGATCAGTATTTTCTCAAACATACATATTCTCCACAGTGGAATAACGTTTGCGGTATTAACCGATCACAAATAATGGCTGTCCGAACTCTACCGGCTGCCCGTTCTCGACCAAGATGGCCTTGATGACACCCGCCTCATCGGCATCAATCTCGTTGAGCAACTTCATCGCTTCGATGATGCACAGGGTGTCCCCGTTTTTTACCTGTTGCCCCACGTCAACAAACGGCTTAGAGCCCGGTGACGCTGAACGATAAAAAGTACCCACCATCGGTGATTTGACCACATGGCCTTCGGGTACGGCGGGCGCTTCCGCTGCGACAGGCGCTGCTGGCGCGGCGGCGGCTGGTGCAGCTGCCGGTGCCGCAGCAACGACTTGTTGTGGTGCTGGCGCAACCATCTGCTGCGCCGTAGCGACTGAACGTGAGATGCGTACACGCTCTTCGCCCTCGTTGATTTCCAGTTCGGCGATACCGGAACCTTCAACCAACTCGATTAATGTCTTGAGCTTACGTATATCCATGCTGCCCTCCTGATGTTAGTTTTTGTAGTTCAATGCAAAGCGCACTGCGAATTCATAACCTGCCGCGCCCAAGCCGCTGATCACACCAACGGCAAGGTCTGAAAAATAAGACTCCTTGCGGAATGCTTCTCGCGCAAACACATTTGAAAGATGCACTTCGGCAAAAGGGATGCCCACTGCCGCCAATGCGTCGCGTAACGCGACACTGGTGTGAGTGAAAGCAGCGGGATTGATGACGATGAACTCTGTACCATCGGTTCGGGCCAATTGAATACGATCTACCAGTTCAAATTCAGCGTTACTCTGGAAACAGTCTACATGCGAGCCACTTTTTTCAGCTAATGCCGCCAAACTTTGGTTAATTTCGGTTAACGTGATTTGACCGTACACGTCCGGCTCTCGTGTTCCAAGCAGGTTCAGATTCGGTCCATGCACAACCAGAATGTTTTTCATGGGCGCAGTTTGCCGCAATTTAGGGTAATTTGTCTAGTATTTTGACGAAGATAGTAAAAATTATTATAGGCCTGCGCGTTTTAATGACTGACTGAAGCGCTCAGCATTCTGATAGCCGATCACCCTAAAATCGCTTAACTCGTTGCCTTTTGCATCAAAAAACAAAATGCCGGGCGGCCCGAATAAGCCAAAACGCTTCAACAATGCCTTGTCATCTTCATTATTCGCTGTCACGTCCACCTGTAGTAGCAGTGCATTGTTCATGCTTTTTTGAACGGCTTCGTCTATGAAGGTAAAGCGCTCCATCTCCTTGCAGGACACACACCAGTCAGCATAAAAATCCAGTATCACGACCTGCCCGCCTGCTTGGGCGATGCGCTGATCCAGCTCTGCATTGCTTTTAACGCGGGAGAAATGAACCTCATTCGCTGAAGCTTGCACCTTGCCGCTTCCGACGTTACCCAGCGGCTTAAGAATATCCGGTGCACCGGATAACGCTCCGATCAAATAGGCGCCACCGATCAACAATGCAATCACACCGACACCTTTGGACATTTTTTGCCAACCGCTGGCATGCTGCGGCAAGCTGTCCAACGCATGCAGGTAGACACCCGAGAATATGCACAGTGCTGCCCACAATAGCATTTGTATGCTGATCGGCAACATCGGCTGAATGATCCAGATCGCCAATGCCAGCAGCATTACACCGAAGAATCTCTTAACCGCTTCCATCCATGCACCCGCCTTAGGCAGCAAGACACCTGCCGAGGTGCCGATCAATAATAATGGCGCACCCATACCCATTGCCAGCGTAAACAATGCCACCCCCCCCAACACTGCATCATTGGTTTGACCGATATAAAGCAACGCACCCGCTAGTGGTGCAGCAACACATGGCCCCATGATGATTGCGGACAAAGCACCCATCGCGAACACCCCTGACAGATGCCCGCCGTGCAGCTTGTTGCTGGTATTGGTTAATTTGCTCTGCAATGCGTTGGGTAGCTGCAACTCGTAAAATCCGAACATGGATAATGACAACACGACAAACACGGCAGAAAAACTACCCAACACCCAAGGGGTTTGCAGTGCGTTCGAGATCATACTGCCCGAAAATCCGGCGGCGACCCCCGCTGCGGCATAGGTAATGGCCATGCCCAGCACATAGGCCAGCGATAACATGAAGGCATGCATCTTGGTGATGTTCTCGCCACGACCGACAATGATGCCTGAAAGTATCGGAATCATCGGAAACACGCATGGCGTCAGGGAAAGCAGCAATCCGGCCCCGAAAAAGAACGAGACGACCAGCCAGAAACTGCCATCCTTAAAAATCCTGGCAATTTGGGAATTCTCATCTTCGTATTCAATCACCCCTCCTTGAGTCGCGCTAGGCGAGGCAGTCAGCGGTGATATCTGCCCCGGTGGAGGTGCCACCGACATGGTCTGTTCCGGCATGGGGGTGATGCCTGTTTTTGCATCGGTCAGTGCGACATTAAACACTTTTTCAATCGGCGGGTAACACAACCCCTCCTCGCTACATCCCATATAGGTCGCGTTCAAGATGATGTGACTCGCCGAGCCCACAGGACGCTCTAACTTAATCACGCCTTGGAACGAGTTATGAAAGACCTCTGTCGGACCGAAATTCGGATCCTCCTTCATATCCCCTCTTGGCAGCGTCACCGAAACTATTTTAATGGCTGCATCACTGGTCTCGAACTTGATCTTATCCCGATAGAGATAGTAAGTCGGCGTTATCCGGTAGTTGGCCTGTAAAGTTGTCGCATCAATCGCCGTGACTTGCAGTCCGAAGGCCTCGTCAGGTGGCAGAAAAACAGGTTGCTCGCTGCCGAAACCCGGCAATTGATCGAGAAAGCTCGATGCATTCGAGATCGGTGAAATAAGGCACAGCAACAGCAAAATAAAACGCATGAATAATCCTTAGTTTGTTACTGCTCTATATTGGTTGACGACTTATCCAATTCAGGCTTTGTTTCACTGCTTACCCAACTCAGGTAAGCAGGCAATCCTGCTGTCAAAGGGACAGCAATGATCTCTGGAAGTTCGTAGGGATGAATTTCATGTATCAACCCTTCAAGTCGCTTATATGCCGATTTTGATGTTTTAATCAGCAGCGGAACTTCGGTCTCAGATTCGATTTTACCCTGCCAACGGTATGTAGAGATACAGGGCGCTAACTGATTGACGCAGGCAGCGGCCCGCTCTGACATCAGGCGATGCGCCAACTGTGCGGCTGACGCTGCGTCAGGCATGTTAGTGACCACCAACAGGCAATCGCTCAACGGGGCGCTCATTTGGCCACCCTGATGCCGAGTTGCAACAGCTCGTCCCACACATCCCCGCTACGCAAGCCCTTGATGGTTTTATCCAGCAATGCTGCCTGTCGCAACGCCCGTTCAACATGATTTAACCTCAAGCGACGTGCAGCGGTTTCTAAAATACCCAGCTTTTCCCTGCGTACCCGCATATCGCGTAATGCGCTGCTAATACTGCCACCGTGTTGAGTCACGTTAAGCACTTTCACCAGCACACGAATATCCTCACTGATTGCCCATAACACCAGTACAGTAGCGGTGCCTTCCGCACGCAGCCCTTCAAGGATACGCGCAAAACGAGTCTTATTTCCGCTCAACATCGCTTCGGTTAGCTTGAAGACGTCATACCGGGCCACATCCATCACTGCTTCCTTGATCTGTTCATAAGACAGTTCACCTGCCGGAAACAACAAAGCAAGCTTCTGGATTTCCTGAAAAGCCGCCAGCAAGTTGCCTTCACAACGATCCGCCAGAAACTCCAACGTGGCATTGTCTGTCGTTTGCGCCTGACGCTTTAATCGCCCCGCGATCCAACGAGGCAGTGCATTGCGCGGGATGTCATCTGCCGAAATCATCACGGCATGCTTTTCCAACGCACCGAACCATTGACTCTTCTGGGTTGTCCAGTCCAGTTTGGGCAGCGAGATCAAGGTTAATACATCTGGACTCAGTTCAGCCACATAGGCCTGCAACGCCTTGCCACCCTCGACGCCCGGTTTACCCGACGGTATGCGGATATCCACCACCTTGCGATCCGCGAACAACGAAAGACTTTGTACGCTGTTGCGCAACTCATCCCACTTGAAATGCTGCTCCACAGTGAATGTCTCTCGCTCTGCATACCCGGCATCCCGTGCTGCCGCGCGAATACTGTCTGCGGCCTCTATCGCCAGCAACATCGCATCACCATGCACAACGTATAGCGGCTTAAGGCCTGTCGTCAGATTCTTGGGGAGGTCTTCGTTGCTTATTCTCATATTGCTATTGTGGCTTTGCATTGCCCAGTCGGCGAATTATCTGCTGCACCATTTCTGTCCGCATACTTTTCTGTAGCAATGCTTCTTCCGCCTCTTTGGCAAGAATTTGCGTATCGTCATATGAATAATCTCGACGCTGCGTGAACTCCTCAGCTGGCAGCCAATCTTGCTGCTTCAAATCATAAGCGCGTAGCGATACGCGATAATTCAGCCGGAATTCATTCACTCTGCCATCTGCACCTAATGACAACACCTGCTTGTCCGCAATCTCAAAAACGATGTCGAGCACCACATCTGCGTCCTCTTTCGCATCAACCAACTCGATGTTGTTGATTGCCAAGCTCCGCCTCAGATCAAGAACGAACAATGTACCGGGATTGGTGGCCTCCAGATACATCGTATCGAACGGCATTACCACTTGACCACGCAGATGAAAGCCGCAACCCGCAAGCAATAACGCTGTTAGCAATAAGAAAATGCGCAAGGAATTCTCCGGTTGTTATTTAAATCGAATCCAGGTGTAATCATCCCGAAAGATGAACGTCAACGACTAGTACGATTTTACTGCTCAGACTTGATGTTGAGCGCGAACGATACTACCTCGGGGGGATCTTCGACAAAAGATTGACCAAGACTGATAATACCGCTTCCCTGCAAGATAAGCTCTTCACGTGCGAGACGCACGACATGTCCGTCCGCAAATTTAACAAAGGTACCGTTAGAGCTGTGATCGGCCAATATATATTTTCCGGAGCGAAATTCAATAACGGCATGATGGCGGGATGCCAGTCTATTGCTCACCACCATCGTGCATGTCGCCTCCCGTCCTATTGCCACCTTACGGTTCTCCTTGTCCACCGTCATCTGTTTACTCAGGTAACTCAACTCTAACTTTCCGGCAACTTCGATCGGTTTGCGGAACGCAGGTACGCCAAGGCGGGTACTCATCATGTCATCTGTTTCCCAGGCGACGGCGTAGATATCGAACTCCTCCTGCTTACCTTTGAGCTCAACACGAAATATATGATTGGTATGTATCTGCAAATCCTCGGGTAACGAATCTACCACTGCCTTGCTCGTCATGATTTGCCCGGCCCGGGTGACCGCTGCGATACGAGCGGCAACATTGACTGTATCGCCAAAGACATCCTCGTTTTCGATAATCACATCGCCATAATGGAAGCCGATTCGGACATACATTTGATGACCTGCCGGCGTCAGCAAACCGGTCATAGCCGCCTGCATCTTACAAGCAGCTTGAAATGCCGTTTCAGCATTCGGGAAGGCACACAACACCTCGTCTCCGATGGTTTTAACCAGCCTACCCTTATGATGTGGAAGGACGTCAACCAATGTGCTGATACATCCTGAGATCAACCGTCGTGCAACATCATCGCCCAACGTCTCATACAGCGCCGTGCTGCCACAGATATCAGCAAACAGCACGCCGAGCGTTTCCACATGCCGTGACAATTCGGCAGCGGTGGCGCTCAACGTACGACTGTTGTGGTAATTCTCCATTGGCTTACTGTAAATCTTTTCCCCAGAATGCAAACTAGATTCAATGTCGACGGACTAGCATCTTACCTTAGTATGCATTAACCCCTAAAATTTTGTCTTCAACTTTAATGCTGACATCTCCAGCGACTCATGATGTCACCTCAAGCCTTCTTGACGAACTCCGATTTTAGCGACATCGCGCCAATGCCGTCTATCTTGCAATCGATATCATGATCCCCCCCAACCAGACGGATATTCTTGACTTTGGTTCCCACCTTCACGACAGATGATGAACCTTTAATTTTTAAGTCTTTGATAACAGTGATATTATCGCCGTCACTCAATACCGAGCCAAAAGCATCTTTCACCACGGATGGCTCATCCACGATTTCCGGCTCGGCCTCCTTACTCCATTCATGTGCACACTCCGGGCAAACGTAGAGGCTGCCGTCTTCGTAAGTAAATTCGGAATTACATTTGGGGCATGGTGGCAAGGCAATCATCGTTTCTCCTGTAATTGATAAGCTTAATAGTAATCGTCTTCGCGCTGGTGGCGCACCGCAATGATCGTCACGAATGCCTCATCTTCAATCTCGAACAGTGCAACAAAGCCGACATTGCCAAACGAAACCACCAACTCACGCAGAAAAACATGCTCAGACTCAGCATCTGCCTTACGGCAAGTGAAAGGGAACTGTCGCAGTAACTGCGATACTAGCACCAATCGTCTTGCGCGCCTGTTTAGCTGCTTGCAAGTCTTGTGCGGCCAGAAAAGTAAAAAGTCGCTTCAGGTCCTCCTTGGCTGCCAGAGATTCCATCATATTCGAGATAAAACTTGCCCCAGTCAGTGTTTGCGAATTGAAGCAATTCTTCGACAATTGCTTCAGTGTTACGGAGATTCTCTGCGTCTTTGTCGTTGCAGATATAGTCGGCCCGAATGACATAAGCAACTCCCCCAAAAATGCTTGTCGCTCTAAGTCTACTTTCAAGGTATTGGAATATTTAACGAAGTCATTATAGGTGTAAGTATCTAGCTGGACTGCTGCAACTGTGCATGGCAGGCACAAAGAGGTAGCAAGAAAAATTGATTTTATTATGGCACTGGTTTGGAAAGAATTTTGGTACTAAATCCAGACTATTTGAGTCCAACGTAAAACGGAGAGCAGAAATACGACAATCCGGGTCACAGCTTATATCCCCGATGCACTGCCACCACACCGCCGGTCATGTTGAAATATTCGACGCGTTCCAGCCCTGCCGCTTCCATCATCTGTTTTAGTGCATCCTGCCCCGGATGCATACGGATGGATTCGGCAAGGTAACGGTAGCTGTCAGCGTCTTTGGCAATGACTTCGCCCATCTTGGGCAGCAGCTTGAACGAATAGAAGTCATATGCCTTTTCCAGCGGCTTGGCGACCTTGGAAAACTCCAGCACGATTACGCGCCCGCCGGGCTTGAGTACACGTTTCATTTCACGCAGCGCAGCATCCTTGTGCGTGACGTTGCGCAGGCCGAATGCGATGCTGACGCAGTCGAAATAATTATCTGGAAAGGGCAGATGTTCCGCATCGCATTGCGTGGTCGGTGTGGCGACACCTTCATCTAGCAGGCGATCACGACCCACTCGCAACATCGCATTATTGATGTCTGTTAGAACAACCTGACCAGTCTCGCCGACTTCTTTGAGGAATAATCGCGACAAGTCTGCCGAACCACCCGCCACATCCAGCACGCGCTGCCCTGTACGTACGCCACTGATGCTGATGGCGAGCCGTTTCCAGATACGGTGCAGCCCGCCCGACATCAGATCGTTCATTACGTCATAGTTACTGGCAACCGAGGTGAACACACCGGCGACTTTTTTAGCTTTTTCTTCTTCGGCGACAGTTTCGAAGCCGAAGTGTGTGGTTTTGCTCATGGATTGCTCCTGAATTAGCTCTCTCTCTGCTGGAGAGGGAAACTTGAGGTTTCTACCCCCTCCCTAACCCTCCCCCTGCAAGGGGGAGGGAATTTAAGCTTAAGGCTCCCGACTCGCACCTGCTGCTTCTAATTTTTGTAGATAGTCGTGCCACATCGCATCATGGTATTTACCCAGTTCATACAGATATTCCCAACTGTATAAGCCGCTGTCATGGCCATCGTCGAACACCAGTTTCAGCGCATAACTGCCCGCCGGCTCGACCCCTGTGACAATCACGTCCCGCTTGCCAGACTGCAATACTTCTTGGCCGGGTCCGTGACCTCTCACCTCAGCAGAGGGTGAAAACACCCGCAGAAACTCATAGGGCAGTTGATAATCGGCGCCATCTTCAAACGTTATCTGTAGCGTTTTAGATTTCTGGTGCAGGGTGATACCCGTAGGTGTCTTAGTAGATTTCATAGCGAGCGTATCTTATTTATTAATGCGGTAGTTGAACGTTCGTGCAGGAACGGAATGCTGTGTACCGAACCGCCCCAATCTTGTACCTTTTGGCTGCCGACGATGTTTTCCGGAGTCCAGTCGCCACCTTTGACCAGCACGTCCGGTTTGCAGGCAAGGATCAAATTGAGCGGTGTATCTTCGTCGAACTTGACCACCAGACTGACTGATTCCAACGCGGCGAGCACCATCATCCGGTCTTGTTCATTATTGATCGGCCTTTCATCGCCTTTGCCTTGCCGCTTGACCGAGGTATCACTATTGACGCCAACAATCAACGATGCACCTAGTGCACTCGCCTGTGCTAGATACGTCACATGACCACGATGCAGCACATCGAAACAGCCATTGGTAAATACCAACGGACGTGGCAGTAAGGCAACCCGCTCTGCCAGTTCTGCTGTCGAACAGCTTTTGCTTTCAAATGAAGGTAACGGATAGGTCACTGGCTTATTCGCCCAACAGCAAGTAATCAATAATGTCGCACAAGCTGTGCAATACGACCAGATGCACTTCTTGGATGCGCGCCGTACTCTTTGCATCGACGCAGATTGATACATCACCCTCGTGCAGTATGCGTGCCATCTCTCCACCGTCTCGCCCAGTCAACGCAACTACGCGCATATCGCGCTCGTGTGCAGCATGGATCGCAGCCACAACATTGGCCGAATTCCCGCTCGTAGAGATGGCAAGCAAGGTGTCTTTTGGCAGCCCCAGTGCACGCACTTGCTTGGAAAAGATCAGGTTGTATTCATAATCGTTTGCGATAGAGGTCAACACAGAACTATCCGTTGTCAGTGCAACGCAGGCTAGACCGGGGCGCTCTTTTTCAAATCGGTTCAGCAACTCGGCGGCAAAGTGCTGCGCGTCGGCAGCCGAACCCCCATTACCACAACACAGTATTTTTCCGTCGTTGGTCACACAGTCAAAGAACATTTGCGCGGCATTTGAGATGGGCTTAGCCAAGCCCTCCTTGACCTTTAATTTCGTGTCGGCGCTATCTTTGAAGTGTTTGATGATGCGTGCATTAATATCCATATTTCAATTATCCGAGAGATTTGTGTGTTGTGATTTCGATTTCAGTAAAACTTGCCGAGTCAGGGAATATTAACCGAATCAGGCATTGAACGCATTCTTCAACCACTGCGCCCCGCTACCCTCGGCATCGGTCATCAGTATCACATCAAAACGACAGGGTGGCATGCGTGTCTGTCCTGCAAGATATTGCTGCGCGGTACTGATGATGCGTTGTTGCTTACGCTTGTCGATACTTGCTGCAGCACCGCCAAAGCTTGCATTGGAACGCAGTCGAACTTCTACGAACACCCGTTCGTCACCATCCTGCATGATCAGGTCGATCTCACCGAAACGACTGTGATAGTTCTGCTCGATGAGCTTCAGGCCCTGCCGCTGCAAAAATTGCGCAGCCCAGTGCTCGGCCTGCGCACCTGCCTTCATGGCTGGGTATCAGTTTGTTGCGTGGTAAATGGTTCAGATGTTTGTGTACTTGTCTCACCTGCCTGATCGCTCATTGCTTCATCAGATGGCCGCTCAGCAACTTGGCCGGGAAACATCAGAACGGTCGGCGCATCCGAACCGATCGGTTGCGCTACCCCGTCAACGAATCTCGCAGGCATGGCTTCACGAAGGAAAGTCTGCTTTTCGAGCCGTATCTTTCCACTCACGCCTTCAAGCGGCAAGCCGAATTCCAGATTATTCAGTAGCAACAGTTGTACCAGCTGAAAAGAATCCACACCCAGCGCATACATTCTTTCATGACCGATGGAAAGTGCCGGTGTGGCTCGCGGGAAAGCCATGATCGCGGGATTCTCGGGCTGCAGTAACCACGGCATATCGACGAATTCGATTCCACTCAAATCGTAATTGATCAAGGTGTTTTCATTGCCTAAAAATACTTGGGAGCTGGCAAACACAGGAATCTTCGGTGGCAGATAGGGACGTATCAGACGCGCTTTTGACGAATCGGCAGCAATGAACACCATGGTGTCAGTCGTGTCACCGATATCCGCAAATATCCGTATATTGCTCTTGAACTCGACCACCCGGAGAATACCGCGTTCATCTATGCTCCATTCTTCCTCAAAAGCAGCTTTCAGTCGTTGATACAATGAACCGTTCACCGTGACAATGATCGCCTGTTGCAAACCTTGCTCAATTGCCAGTCTGGCTACCTGCTTTGCTTCCTCCTCGATCCCCATGCCAAAGAAATACAGCTTTGAGGCATGCTCACCTGCCACGATATTCAGCGCCAATGTCGGCACCGGTATCCTTCTTCTTTCAGCCAGCGCCGCAACCCCACTACGGGTCAACGGTCCCACCACGGCACGCGCGCCGTTGGCGATGGCCTGCCGATATACCGCAATGACACTTTCGCTGTCACTTTCATCGAAATTACTATAGATACGTATCGGTAACATCAGCCTTTCATGGCTTGCCGCTGCCAAAAAACCTTGCTGAACTGCGTTCGCCGCTGAACGATATTTCGGTGCTTGTAGTGGTAGCAGCAATGCGATATGAGGTATCGGCTCACCGATGGGAAACACGTACGGCTCGTCAACCTCGGGCAACATCTCCTCGGTTCCGATCAACTCATCAACCGGTAGCGGCTCTTCCTCGACCGTCACTTCCGCAATCGGCTTTTCTTCATCCGGCTTATGCGGTACGGTGCCTGAGCACGCGTATAGTGCCAGCACAGAAATCAGCAAAAGGAGTACACGTTGCATATGGAGCATCCGCAAAAATTAGAACCCGCATTATATGTAGTTGCCACTCCGATAGGAAATTTACGTGACATCACCCTTCGTGCAATTGTGGTTTTATCTACCGCTGATGTGGTTGCAGCAGAAGATAAGCGCAACACCTCACACCTGTTATCTCACCACGGCATCCATGCGAACAAGCTGATTGCCGTGCATCAACATAACGAACGCGGCGCGGCAGAAAAAATCTGCTCAACAATTCAGGCAGGCCAAAGTGTCGCTTTTGTCAGCGATGCGGGCACACCGGCGGTGAGTGATCCGGGTGCATTGCTGGTGCAGGAAGTATTGTCGGCAGGTTTGCGCGTTATTCCCGTCCCCGGTGCCAGCGCTGCTGTTGCGGCACTTTCTGCCTCGGGCATGAGCGATGCGCAATTTCTGTTTTATGGTTTCCTGCCGAATAAATCCGGTGCGCGACGAACCGCGTTGCAAAGCTTGCATGCTCATCCCTACACACTGGTATTTTACGAAGCACCGCATCGCATCGTTGAATGTGTGGCCGATTTGCAAACGATATTCGGGCCGGATCGCGAGATCGTGTTCGCCCGTGAAATAACCAAACTGTTTGAAAGCATCCATCGCTGTAAGCTAAGCGCGGCAGCGGATTGGCTGAATAGCGACGCAAATAATCAACGCGGCGAATTCGTGCTGCTGGTATCGGCGGCCCTGCCGCAAACAGCCGGATTAGATGCCGACAGCGAAAGCACGCTGAAGACATTGCTGGCAGAACTTCCCCTCAAACAAGCGGTGCAACTTGCGGTACAAATCACCGGCTATAACCGGAATGCGCTATACCAACGTGCGTTGAGCCTGAAAAATGGGCAGCCTAATGGTGATACAGACCAATCCTCCGATATCTGAAGCAGGACTTCAGCCGCCGCGATTTCACTTGAGCGAAAGTGCGACAATTCCTACAGATAGTGCATGGGGAATGCCGGAGACAATCCTTAAACCGGTGATGGAAAATTTTCGGATTCTTGACAAGGTAGATGCCACGTTCCTCGCACGCTGGCAGCGTGATTTGTTCTATGAGATTGCCCGGCGGGCCACTCAGGTGCAGGATGCATCCGAGGCTGACATACGTGTGCTGCAACACCAGATAGAAACTGCTGAAGCATTGGGCGACGACGAGTTGAATGACGTGATGCAGCAAACCGTACAACAAAAAAAGTCTCGGCAAATATAGTCGCAGATTTTCATGTAATATCTCTTCTCATCATATGCAGTCCCTAAAAATTTACCCGAACAGGTCACTTCCGGAACAGGAACATTAAATTGAAGATCACGTCCTTTCTGATACTCATCACCATCCTGTTTTCAGGATGTTCAAGCTATCAGCAAAAGAGCAGCTTATTCAATAAGAGCGGCTTTTCCGAGGAGCGCCTGGGGAATAATGTTTTTCGCGTCACCTACGAAGGGAATGAAGAGAACCGCGACGAAGAAGTGTCTGATTTCAATCTGTTACGTTCTGCAGAAATCACTCTGGAAAACGGATTCAAGTATTTCGTGATCTTGAAAACGACAGACAGTGCCAGCGATGAGAGCTTTGGCTCGACACCCTCTTTATCCTCTTCCAGTTCAGGTGTAAGCAAACAACATACTGCTACCGCTACGATCATCTGCTCCAAAGAATACTCCGACATCTCTCATGGGCAGCTTTATGATGCAGCCTCTATTGTCGAGGACATTAAAAAGAAGTACGGATTGTAAGTCGTACTCATTGCCTGCATGGATAGCGCACTGTTTATCCGTCGGATTCTTTACTTGAATACTGAGGTTTGATAGGCTGGCACTGCTCTGCTTTTTTGTTTTTTTAGAAAAAAAACTATCATTTTCTTGCCCGGAAATGCCATATGCCTACTATTGCTTGTACTCGTTTTATCGCTCCGCTGTTATTGATAACACTGCTGTCCGCTTGCGGTGAAGATAAGGGCGCTGGCAAACACGGCGGGCCGGGTGGTGGTATGCCGCCGCCAGAGGTCGAAGTCATCACCGTCGGCACAAGCAACGCGACGATCACTCAGGATCTACCGGGCAGACTGCAAGCGTTTCGCACTGCACAAGTACGCGCACGTGTCGAAGGCGTGATCGAAAAGCGCCTTTTTCAAGAAGGCAGTGAAGTCAAAGCCGGGCAAGCATTATTCCGGATCGATGCACGCACCTATAAAGCTGCGGCTGAATCGGCAAGGGCGGAACTGGCAATCGCCAACCAGAATGTCGCCCGCTACCAATCACTTCTTCAAGGCAACGCCGTCAGCCAGTTGGATTACGACCTTGCCGTCGCCAAAGCCAAGCAAGCCGAGGCCGCATTGAGCCTAGCAGAGGACGCACTGGAAAATGCGAGTGTCCCCGCAACCATTTCAGGACGCATCGGACGTTCACTGGTTACAGAAGGCGCCTTTGTCGGCAGAGGAGAAGCCACCCTGCTGGCCACCATCGAGCAATTGAACCCGATCTATGCCAACTTCACCCAGTCCGGCTCAGACTTGTTGCGACTTCGCCAAGCCATCAAAACAGGAAAACTCAAGCATGCCGACTCTGCTGATGTCGATCTGGTGCTGGAAGGCGGCAGCATCTACCCTCATCAGGGCAAGATATCATTCACTGATATGGCAGTCGATCCAAGCACAGGCTCTGTCTCGTTGCGTGCCCGTTTCCCCAACCCGGATCGCGAATTACTGCCCGGCATGTTCGTGCGCGTCCGATTCGCCGAATCGCTTGCTGAAAATGTCATTCGCATCCCGCAACGATCTGTTCAAGGTGGTGCACAAGGCCAGTTTGTGATGGTGATCGGCCCTGAAAACAAAGTGATGCCTAATCCTGTCATTACAGGCAGCATGGCCGGAGACGACTTCATCATCGAGTCAGGCCTGAAGGGCGGTGAACAAGTCATCGTCAACGGCTTACAAAAAGCCCGTCCGGGAACAGCTGTTACACCTGTTCCTGTGGGCGGCACTACGCCAGTTGCGGGCAAACCATAGAGATGATCCATGCTCGCTAAATTTTTTATTGATCGCCCGATCTTTGCGTGGGTCATTGCGCTGATCATCCTGCTGGGCGGCATATTGGCACTGAATAATCTACCGGTCGCCCAATATCCTTCCGTCGCACCGCCAGCTTTGAGTGTCTCAATCAGTTATCCGGGGGCTTCAGCCCAGATCGTCGAGGAAACCGCCGTTGCCCTGCTGGAACAGGAAATGAATGGCATCGAAAACCTGCTCTACATGTCATCCGCCGCCGAGCAAAACCGGGGCAGTATTACGCTGACCTTCAAGTCAGGCACCGATCTTGATTATGCATCGGTCGAAACTCAGAACCGCATCAAGCGCGCTGAAGCGCGGCTACCCGAAGAAGTCCAGCGCATGGGTATCACAGTTGCCAAGTCAGCGCGTAACTACGTGATGATCATCGCACTGATCTCACCCGACAACAGTCTGGATAATGTCGCGCTCGGCAGCTATGCAGCATCCAGTGTACTCGACAGCGTTAAACGCGTACCTGGTATCGGAGAAGCGATCTTGTTCGGCACCGAATATTCGATGCGCTTATGGATAAAACCGGAGAAGCTACAAGGTTACGGCCTGTCTCCGGCAGATATATCACGCGCCGTGCGTGCACAAAACGTACAGATCGCCACCGGCGAACTGGGACAATTACCGAGTGCCCCCGGACAAGAGCTCAATGCCGTCATCGTCACCAGCGGACGCCTGAACACCCCTGAAGAATTCGGCAACATCATCGTACGCACCAACCCGGACGGATCAACCCTGCGCGTTAAAGATGTTGCACGGGTCGAGCTGGGCGCGCAGGATTATTCGGTGCGCGCACGCATCGACGGTCAGGCAGCCGCCGGTATCGCGCTACGTCTGACACCGGAAGCCAACGCGCTCGATACCGTCAGAGCCGTCAAAGATCGCATGAGCGAACTGGCACAATTTTTCCCCGAAGGGATTGATTGGGTCGTCCCGTATGACACTTCGCAATTCATCGACATTTCGATTAAAGAGGTATTGAAAAGCTTAGCCGAAGCCTTGCTGCTAGTGGTGCTGGTGATGTATCTATTCCTCGAAAACTGGCGCGCCACGCTGATTCCGGCGATTGTGATTCCGATTGCGCTGGTCGGTGCGCTGGTCGGTTTATATCTGTTCGGCTTTTCCATCAACGTGTTGACACTGTTCGCGATGGTGCTAGCCATCGGCATTGTGGTGGACGATGCCATCGTGGTGGTGGAAAACGTCGAGCGCATCATGACCACCGAGGGATTATCCCCACGAGATGCAACCCGCAAGGCGATGGACCAGATCGTCGGTGCGATCATCGCGATCACGCTGGTGCTGTCGGCGGTGTTCGTGCCGATGGCCTTCTTCCCCGGCGCGACCGGTGCGATCTACCAACAATTCGCAATCACACTGGTGTTGACCATGATGTTCTCAGCGTTGATGGCGCTGACACTGACGCCTGCATTGTGCGCTGCTTTGCTCAAGCATCAGGCAGACAATGGTATGCCGAGACGCGGTTTCTTCGGCTGGTTCAACCGCTTTTTTGCTCGCACTACCAAAAGTTACACCTCCAGCGTTAGCAAAATCCTGAAAAGAACCACCCGTTTCCTGGTGATCTATGCGGTCATCCTGATCGCAATGGGCTGGCTGTTCAGCAAGCTGCCCGGCAGCTTTTTACCCAGCGAAGATCAGGGCTATTTCATTACGGTCATGCAGCTTCCCGCAGGGGCAACACAAGAGCGCACCCTTGAAGTGCTGACACAGGTCGAACGTTTCTATATGGATCAACCTGAGGTAGAACACGTGATTGGCGTGGCAGGCTTCTCCTTCTTCGGGCGCGGGCAAAATGCCGCCATCGCCTTTGTCCGCTTGAAGAACTGGGATGAACGCACCGCACCCGGCAGTAGCGCTTCAGACTTGGTGGGTAAATCGTTCATGGTCTTATCACGCATCAAAGAAGCGATGATCTTTGCCATCAACCCGCCGCCGATCCCCGAATTGGCCTCGGCAGGCGGTTTCGACTTCCGTTTGCAGGATAGAGGCGGCGTGGGACGCGACAAACTCACCGAGGCACGCAATATGGTGTTGGGTATGGCGATGCAAGACTCCGCGCTGGCACGCGTCCGCCCCGAAGGTAAAGAAGCAGGGCAGCAACTCTCTCTTGATGTCGATCGACTCAAAGCCGAAACCCTAGGCGTCTCAATCGCTGACCTGAACGACACCATGCAATCCATGCTGGGTGCTTCTTACATCAACGACTTCGTCCGAAAAGGGCGGGTATTACGTGTACAGATGCAGGCCGAGCCAGATACCCGCCGCACGCCGGAAGACATCCTGCGTATTCCGGTGCGCAACAACGCAGGCGGTATGGTGCCGCTGTCTGAATTGGCCACCGCGAGTTGGGTCACAGGCTCTCCCAAGCTGGATCGGTATAACGGCTTCCCCGCGATGAAGATATCCGGCGCAGCAGCAGAAGGTCGCAGCACTGGCGAAGCCGCTGCGGCGATGGAAAAGATCGCGCAAAAATTGCCGCCCGGTATCGGCTATGCATGGTCGGGCACCTCCTACGAGGAGAGGCAATCCGGTAGTCAGGCACCGATATTGTTTGCCGTTTCTCTGATGGTAGTATTTTTGTGTCTGGCAGCCTTATATGAAAGCTGGTCGATACCGTTTGCGGTGTTGATGGTCGTGCCGTTAGGGATATTCGGCGCGGTACTTGCGGTCACCCTGCGTGACCTCCCCAACGACATCTATTTCAAAGTCGGGCTGATAGCGATCATCGGCCTGTCGTCGAAAAATGCGATTTTAATCATTGAGTTCGCACGCAAGCTGCAAGACGATGGGATGAGTGCCATTGATGCGACGCTGGAAGCCTGTCGCCTGAGGTTCCGCCCGATTCTGATGACGTCTTTTGCGTTCATCATGGGGGTGCTGCCGCTGGCGATTTCCAGCGGTGCAGGCGCGCAAAGCCGCCACGCCATCGGCACTGGCGTGATGGGCGGCATGCTCGCCGCGACACTGCTGGCAGTGTTTCTGGTGCCAGTATTTTTCGTGGTGATGCGGCACCTATTTCCCGGGCATGCACGAACACGGCACTAACAAGCAAGTACGCTGAACGATCTGAATAAGTTTTACGCCCCACTGTCAGGATAGTACTCGTCTCGCGAAACGTTTCTACACCATAGAAATGCACTAAAAATTTCCAAACTGCCTACAATAAATCTCAGAAAAGCCCCTTAATTAGGGGCGTCAACTCGCGTTTGTGGCATCTTTTATACCGCTTATCTGGAATTATCACGCCTCAGTCGGTTATGGGTAGAAACCCCGTAACAAACAACCTAGTATGCTCACCCAAAGGAGAATTATGATGAAAGCGGAAAAAGGATTCACCCTGATTGAACTGATGATAGTTGTTGTCATCGTCAGCATTCTTGCAGCTGTGGGCTATCCCGCCTACACCGATTACGTCACTCGCGGCAAGCTGACAGAAGCCACTGCCGCCTTGTCTACCGTGCGTATCAAGATGGAGCAATTCTTTCAGGATAATCGTACTTATGTTGGAGCTGATCTCGCCATCTGCACCGCAGACACCAATAATTTCGATTTAATCTGCGACACTTTGTCTGCCACAACTTATCAAATCACTGCTGAAGGTGCGACTACTACGCTGATTGGCTATGACTATCATATTAATCAGGCAAATGTTAAGAGTTCAGAAACCCCATGGGGCAATAGCACATCATGCTGGGTAATTAATAAAGGAGGCGCGTGTTGAGTGCTGCAAACCGCATAAGCGCCAAAGGCTTCACATTGGTTGAGTTGATGGTCGGCCTGGTCGTCATCGCCATTCTGATGAGTCTTGCTGTGCCCAGCTTCCAGACTTGGATACAAAATTCCCAAATCCGTAATGCGGCTGAATCCGTGTTGAACGGCCTGCAGATAGCGCGTGCAGAGGCAGTATCACGCAATGCTAATGTAGAGTTTGTTATGGGTACTGGTACATCTTGGCTTGTGCAACTCGTTGACGGCACCAATATTGATTCAAGAGCAAGCGATGATGGTTCCAGTAATACAACAACAGCAACTATTTCACCTGCAGCGTCAACCACGATCACCTTCAACAGTTTTGGTGGGGTTGAGACGACTAATAAGGATACTACAAATCCAATCACACAAATTGATTTTGACGTTGACAAAGCCGTATTGCCAGATGCTGATAGTCAGAATTTACGCGTCACAATCGGCATAGGGGGCAGCGCCAGAATGTGTGATCCCAACGCTCCCGTAACTAGTCCGCGCGCATGTTAAAGGTACAAAAAAATGATAAATCCTAAGTACAATAACAATTCATCCCAGCAAGGTCTCGTACTAATAGAGGCAATGATTGCGATCCTGATTTTTTCTATGGGCGTGCTGGCGATCGTCGGCTTGCAGGCGGCAATGGTGAAAAATGCCTCCGATTCCAAGTTTCGCGCTGAAGCCAGCAATATTGCCCAACAACGGATAGGGGTGATGTGGGCGGATCCTACTAACTTGTCCAACTACATTGAGACTAACACTCCCATCCCTAATTTATTACCTAATGGTGAGCGGACGGTTGAGCTACAAAATGTAACCATCTCACAATATCTGGTGACGGTCACCTGGCAACTGCCCGGTGAATCGATGCACAACTTCTCTACCACCACGGTCATCACCGGAGGCTAACCGCATGCCACAAGCTATTCAATTACCGCTCCGGCGACCAGCGTCCACTCAAACAGGATTTACGCTGGTGGAGATCATGGTCGGTCTGACCATAGGCATGCTGGCGACAGTCGTCATCATGCAGGTGTTCAGCGTCTTTGAAACGCAAAAACGCACCACAACTGGCAGCGCGGATGTGCAAACTAACGCCAGTATCGCGCTGTATAACATCAGCCGTGCAATACAAAATGCCGGCTACCCCTTGATGCCTACCGCAAACTCCCCGCTCAAATGCACCGCACGATCCTACGGTGCTACTGGTATAGTAGGGTTGTTCCCTATCAGCATCACTGAGGGCGTAGCGGTTGCCGGGGTCAGTAGTGCCAGCGACAGCATCACCATACGCTATGGAGACACCTCAATGGGCGGCATTCCTGCCACGATAACAAATTTCACTCCGACCGCGAATACAGTTGAAGTTGAACGAAATTTTGGCTGTACGGCAAATGGCGAAATCGTGATGGTCACAGATGGAACGACTTGCGCGATGACCAGCTTAATAGGCACGTCAGCTTCAGGCGTGGTTCCAGAAACCATCACATTGGCAAACATGACCGCAGCCACTCCGGGTGCAGAATTTTCGTGTTTTGGCACCTGGAATGAAGTCACTTTTCGCATCAATGGAGGTGAATTGGAACGTAGTGATGTCCTAAGACCTCAACCTTTTGGTGCCACCGACGCTTTTAAACCCGCCTTTGCCGGTATCGTCAACCTACAAGCTCAATACGGTGTTTCCGCTAACCCTGGCTCTAACCGAATCGAGCAATGGGTTAATGCCACTGGTATTTGGGCTGCTCCGATCACCAATCCGGCAGTCCGTAATCGGATCAAAGCGGTAAGAATCGCTGTGATAGGACGCGCTGATAAAAAAGAATCAACGAATATCACTACCACCTGCTCCTCTGTTACTGCAGCCGCCCCAACCGGCTTATGCGCATGGGATGCAACTTCAGCCATTCCAATCACCGCTTCACCTGCGCCAATCGTTGACTTAAGCGATGACGACGCCGACTGGTTAAGATATCGCTATCGCGTCTTCGAAACCATCATCCCGTTACGCAATATGGTCTGGTCCAAGGACACGTTATGAGCTATCACACCCACTATTCTCATGTTAACAAACAGCGCGGTGTCGTACTGTTCTTTACGCTGATTGCCTTGCTGGCCATGTCACTCGCTGCGGTTGCGCTGATCCGTTCGGTTGACACCAGCTCAATGATCGCGGGTAATCTCGCCTTCAAACAATCTGCTACGAATGCCGGTGATGCAGGTATCGAGGCAGCGGTTGCATGGCTCGCTGCCACTGACGCAAGCACTACTCTCCCAGTTGTCAGCGATCCAACTCACCCGTTCAACTTGACCTGTCTTGAAGTACGTCCTGCCGGGACGTCAAATCCCACTGATCCGGGATGTGCTAACGTTGACGTAACCCCCGGGTACTACTCCAATGTCGATCCCAACCTAAGCCTGACAAACGGCCTTGTCTGGAATGATGTCAACAGCGTATTGGTCGGCACCGATGATACCGGCAATGAAATCCGCTACGTCATCCAGCGGATGTGCCGCGATGCCAATACACCATTAAATTTAACGCAATGCTTATACAGCGGTGCTTCAGAAGATAAAAATGGCCAAGCCATCCCGTTGGCACAAGATATTTGCCAAGGCGCAGGCTGCCCGAAAGCCGGCCAAATTCCTCAGATACGCATCACCGCCAGAGTACAGGGTGTGAAAAACGCCGTTAGCTACATCCAGTCATTTGTCTATTAGGAGACAGTCATGAAATCCAACCTGAAAGTTAACCTCTTTACCCGTCTATTGTTGCCATTGGTGCTGACAACCGGCCTTGCGCTACCGCCTTCCGTTTGGTCTGCCCCTGTATCCCTGGCAACCTCACCTCTGGCAACTTCGACAACGTCGTCCGTCAAACCTAACCTGATATACATTTTTGATGACTCCGGCAGTATGGGACGATCATACATGCCTGATGTTGCCCGTAAATTTGATGGCCGATATGGCTATGCCAGCAACCAGTGCAACGGCGTTTACTACGATCCAAGCTTAAGTTACAACCCGCCGGTCTATGCATCGGGGGCGAGTTATCCTGATGCCAAGTTTACTTCAGCATGGAATAATGGTTTTAATACGGGTAGTGGCACAACCAACCTCAGCTCAAATTTCACCCCACCCTCTGGCAGTTTCAGTTCACAGACTGCGTTTTATTACCAGTATTCAGGTGCATATACTGCTATCGCAGACAAGGACTACTACAACAGCTCAAGTCCCTTTTATAAGGAGTGTATATCGAATATCGGAAATTCTTACAGTTCTGATGTATTTACCAAAGTTATTTTATCCAACTCTGCCACTGCCACCACAGCCGCTATCACAGTGAATGGTAGCATCAGCACAAAGATAGCAGGTATTCTGCTTGATGGTGAGCAGATCATGTCGAGTGCAACCGCCTCAACAACAAGTGCTGCCACATTGGCATCCGATATCGCAAACCGGATCAACATTTGCGCCACCGCCAAGGTCGGCAATTGCAGCATAACAGGCGGTCATGGATATACTGCTACCTCCTCTGGGGGCAAAGTATTAATCAGTGGCCTAGCTGATAACGCCTCAACCTTAATTCTCGACAAAAGCGGTGGTATGACGATTGAAAGAGCGATTACCCAAAAAGCCGATGCCACCAAGTTAACTAATTTTGCCAACTGGTATAGCTATTACCACACCCGTTTGCTGATGATGAAAACCTCATCCGGCCATGCTTTCAGCAATATCGACACTAACTTCCGTGTCGGCTATTCCACCATTAATTACACCGGCACCAGTTCCACCAGTTCCGAATTTCTGACCCTTGATGCCTTCGATTATGTCGGAGACGGCAGCGGTCATAAAGAAATTTGGTATGACAAGCTTTATTCCACCACAGCTGGTGGGGGAACACCATTACGCGCCGCATTGTCAAAAGCTGGCCGACTGTATGCCGGCAAACTGCTGACCGGTTCTAAAGACCCGGTACAATATTCCTGTCAGCAAAATTTTACAATTCTATCCACTGATGGTTACTGGAACTCCGCTAACGGCTATAAGTTAGACGGCAAGACACCTGTCGGTGATCAGGACGGCACGTATCCCCGCCCATATAACGATGGCGCGTCCAGCACCGTCACTGAAACATCGACATGGGATGAGACACAAACGACTGTAGCACGCACCACACAAGACAGTGTTGATACGACAAGTACGTTTGTGGAAACTGGTATCACCCATCTGGACAATTTGCAGGAACAGGAAGTCTATACCGGTGGCGGTACGACCGTCGGCACGCCGATTAGTAACAAATCTGTAAAACGTCCGAAAAAAAATTGCACCGTATGTACGGTAGAAATAAAAACCACTAAGAGTCACGGCTTTGTTACTGGTGATACTGTTGAAATTTCAGGTATCGTAGTTAAAAGTGGTCGTATCAATAATTACAATGGCACATTCGTCATCACCAAACTAGGCAAGGATAAATTTAGCTATGTCTCACCCAGTCCTAGGTCCGCAAAACCAAAGAACAAAGGCACAGGCTCAAAGAAATTTGGCACCTCAGCCATCGTCGGTAGTGGCTGGTCAAGCACCGCAGGCTGTGCCGCAGGTGAAGGGCGATACACTATTCAGCCCCAGCGTTTTAATAGTTACACCAATCAGTTAAGTACAGTTACGACCACAACCGTAACAACCAACACACAGCAAACTGATTCCACTACGGAAATTACGACACCATTCAAACGTGTCGTCACTAAAACAAATGGTGTCATTACTTCAGATGTGACCACGTCTGGTAAATCAAATACTGTTATTACTCCTGTCTCAACGATTACTGCTGGCACTCCAGTTGTCACCGTCACCGGCCCGGTCACTTCTACCACCGTCACTCAGGATCCACCGGCTGACTTTGGCCCGTCGACGCTTTCAGCGTGTGTAACATCCGTGCCGCCAAGTCCTTCAACACCTGTTGTTGTCACAACTTTCCCGCCATCACCTGCTGGTGATACGGTTGTTGCCGGTCCGGTAACCAACGTTTCGGGATTTCCGCAACTAGGTGTTCTCGGCGCACCATCAGCACCAATTACACTAAGTGGACCCACCACTACTACTACACCTGTTGTGAACCAGCCTACTGTCTCAACCAGCTCAGGCGGGGTCAAAGATACACTGGCGGATGCCGCGATGTACTATTACCAAACGGACTTGCGTACCACTGCGTTGGGTAATTGCACCGGTTCTATTGCTGGTGAGGATCTATGCAACAACAATGTGTTTTTGAGCGGGAAGGATAATAATTCCCAACAACACATGACGACCTTTACCCTCGGTTTGGGTGCCAGCGGAAGAATGAAATATTCTGCCAGTTATCAGACAGACACCCCCTCCTCCTGTGCGACTGCAGGTATTGCCTGTGACTATCATTCCGTCTGGTCGCCGAACCCGCCTACTGCCGGATTTACACTAGCCGACCAGTCCGCTTCACCGCCTGTCTGCTCTTGGCGAGGCACTGGTTCTGTCTGCAACTGGCCTGTTCCCGGCAGTAACAGAATCGAGAACATTGATGATATGTGGCATGCTGCAGTCAATGGTCGAGGGGTCTATTTCAGTGCAACTGATCCGAAGTCATTATCTTCCGGCTTATCAAATGCGTTGTTTGGTATCAAGGCTCGCAAGGGTTCCTCTGCTGCTGCTGCCACCAGTACGTTGAATCCGGTAGCCGGTAATAACTTTGCATATGTTGCGAGTTATACGACTGTATTGTGGACCGGCAACCTTGAAGCTAGAGGTATCAATATTAATAACGGTGCTGTCAATGAAAATGCTTTTTGGTGCGTAGAAAATGTGCCTGGTGGTTCCTGTGCTGCTCCCAGCAAGGTTATTTCAGATACCAGTGGCGCGACGACTGCGTATTTTTGCTCTTCACCCAACACACTGAGTTGCCAAAATGGCACATTAATCGGGACTGATTGTGTTGTGCCTTTGGCTACAGCTTGTACCGGCACGATGCCTTCTATGGTTTCCGCTGCAAGTGATGGGCGCACAATTTTGACTGCCGATAGTGCTGGCACAGGTTTAACGGATTTCCTCTATGCTAATCTCACAGCCACTCAGAAAGGTTATTTTTCAGCGGCGAATATCAGCGGCTTGACTCAATGGCCTACGTTTTCAGCTGCACAACAAGCCACTGCTGAGGGTGCTAACCTTGTCAAATTCTTACGCGGTCAAACAGCCTTTGAAGATCGTACGAGCAACCTTCCAGTTGATAGGCTGTATCGCTTGCGCGAAGCGACGCTTGGTGATGCGCTTGAGTCACAACCATCTTACATGGGCAAGCCTGTATTCAAGTATCCCTATCCCGGCTACGGTGATTATCTCGCAGCGGAAGTAGGACGTGCCGGAACGATTTATATGGGCGCAAACGATGGCATGATGCACGCATTTGACGCTGCAAGCGGCGTCGAGCGGTGGGCTTATGTACCTTCTATGGCGATGAGCAATATGTGGAGATTGGCGGATGGCAGCTATTCGACTAAACATATTAATTACGTCAACGGTAGTCCGAATACTGCTGATATTTGCATCGCAAATTGTAATAATGAAGCTTATGCGACCACAGCGACTACCTCTGATGATCCTGTCTGGAAAACTATTCTGGTGGGTGGTTTGAATGCCGGTGGTAGAGGTTACTATGCACTTGATATCACTAATCCAGCATCTCCAGCCTTGTTGTGGGAATTTTCTCCAACAGGTGGTCATGGAAAAATACAGGATAACGATATTGGTTATAGTTACGGTCAGCCTGTCATTACCAGAAAGACTGATGGAACCTGGGTCGTATTAGTTACCTCTGGCCACAACAATACCAGCCCCGGCGACGGCAAAGGCTATCTCTATGTGCTGGATGCTGCTAATGGCACCATTCTTAGCAAAATCTCTACCGGTGTAGGAGGTACTGCGACACCTAGCGGCTTGGCGAAAATTGCCGGTTGGAATAATGAACCGGGTGGTAATGAGGTTGGATATGTGTACGGTGGCGATTTACTCGGTAATGTATGGCGTTTCGATGTAAACGACACCGTTACAAGTGCAGCAATTGGAACAGGAAATTCATTTTTATTCGCTACCTTGTTTTCAGATGCCGCAGGTACCAATCCTCAACCGATTACGACAACACCGGTTCTAGGTAAAATTCTAGAGAAACGTGTTATCTATATTGGAACAGGTCAATATCTGGGTAAACCAGATTTATCCACTACTCAGTCTCAAACTCAATATGCAATCATGGATGACGATGCTACTGTTACATTTGTGAATCCTCGTAATTCGATGGTTCAGCAAACATTGATACCAGTCCCTGCCACTTCAACCCGCACTTCTTCGGGCAATGCGGTGGATTTTGGAGTGAAGCGAGGTTGGTTTGTAGACTTCCCTGATACCGGCGAACGAGTCAATATCGACAGCAAGCTGATTCTGGGAGCGTTGCTTGTTCCAACAATTGTGCCCTCTAATACCACTTGTTCACCTGGCGGTACGGGCTGGTTGAATGCATTTGACTACAAGACCGGCACCGCAATTAAAACAGTGGCCTCTTTGAAACACGACTCTCCCATCGTCGGTGTTAACATCATCTACATAAAGGGTGATCCTATCGTAGAGGTTGTCACTTCGGCTAATCCAACACCGACTATTGAGTCAGGTGTGGCTTTCCAGAATTCTTCGGCAACCTTTACATCCAAGCGGATGATACGTAGAGAGCTCATCGAATAGGCATAAGACTGTTTGCAGATTGATAAAGGCGGCCTTGGCCGCCTTTATCGTTTTTGGTGAACTGTAGAATGTTCACATCAATTTCTCTTGGGCTCAGACTGTTAGACTTATTTATCACCTGACCGCCGTCACGGCGAGTGTTTGATATGCAACTGCAGACAGCTTTCTGACTATGGTGCGCCGTGTTTTGTGTAGATGCGACGAGGCACCACTCAATCCTCAATACACTTTTCTGCGTCGCATAGCCCGGCGGTATCACTGGCTGTATATATGAAGTGACAAATGGCTAGCGATAAGCCACTCCACAGCGTAGGGCGCAGCTTCGCACTTACATTGGCTTCTCTTTTAATAAAGTGATAAATAGTCTAAATGCTATTGATTTGCGTTACCCGTTAACATCAGCAGGCGCAATCAATAGGCATTAAAAAAGGCGACCCTAAGGTCGCCTTTTTGGTATGACAGTAGCGGTTGAATATTATTTTACAACTGCATCCAACTCGCCCTTAGCATAGCGGCCTGCCATATCATCCAGTGAGATGACTTTAATTTTAGATGCCTGCCCGGCACAGCCAAACGCCTCATAACGCGCCTTGCAAACCTCGCGCATCGACTTGGTGGTTTCAGCCAAGAACTTACGTGGGTCGAAGTTTTTAGTGTCTTGAGCAAGGAAGCGACGAACTGCGCCGGTAGAAGCCATACGCAGGTCGGTGTCGATATTCACCTTACGTACACCGTGCTTGATACCTTCAACGATTTCCTCAACGGGTACACCATATGTTTGCGGCATCGTACCACCGTATTCGTTGATGATTTCCAACCACTCCTGGGGCACACTTGATGAACCGTGCATCACCAGATGGGTGTTCGGGATACGGGCGTGGATTTCTTTGATACGGCCGATTGCCAGTGTGTCGCCTGTAGGCGGCTTGGTGAATTTGTAAGCACCATGTGAGGTACCGATGGCAATCGCCAACGCGTCGACAGAAGTCTCGCGCACGAACTGTGCTGCTTCTTCAGGATCGGTCAGCAATTGATCGTGACTCAAAACACCTTCAGCGCCTTGACCATCTTCTTTTTCGCCCATACCGGTTTCCAGCGAACCCAGACAGCCCAACTCACCTTCGACTGATACGCCGACTGCATGTGACATGTCAACAACTTGACGGGTTACGTCCGTGTTGTATTCGAATGATGCAGGTGTTTTAGCATCTGCTTCCAAAGAGCCATCCATCATCACACTAGAGAAGCCGGATTTGATGGCATTGATACAAACTGCAGGTGATGAGCCGTGATCCTGATGCATCACAACCGGAATATGCGGATACATTTCCACCGCTGCCAGAATCAGGTGACGCAGAAATGGCTCACCGGCATATTTGCGCGCACCAGCAGAACCCTGCATGATAACCGGGCTGTTGACTTCATTCGCCGCTTCCATAATCGCTTTGACCTGTTCCAGGTTGTTCACATTGAACGCGGGCAAGCCATAGCTATTTTCCGCTGCATGATCGAGTAGTTGACGCAAAGATACTAGAGCCATTTTATTCTCCTAATAAAAAATTAAAAATTACTGCATTCTGATATTGCTAAACAATATCCTGTTTACTATTTCTTCAGATGATCGCCAATTTGGACGATCTTCATCGTATTGGTGTGACCGGCCTTGCCGACGGCTTCACCCACGGTCATGACCACCATATCGCCTTTTTCAACCAATTTAAGTTTGATCAACGCCTTTTCGACATTGCGCAATTCCTGTATCTGATTCTTGGCATCTGACTTGAATTCAATCGGATGTACGCCGCTGAACAGGGTGACCTTGCTCAAAGTTTCTTTCACCGGTGTCAATGCAAATATTGGCACGCCGACGTTAGTACGCGACATCCAGAGTGCGGTAGAGCCAGATTGTGTCAACGCTACCAGCGCTTTTACTTTTAGATGCGTCGCTGCAAACAATGCCGACATCGCAATGGATTGATCTATGCGGGTAAATTTTGCACGTTCCAAACGACGATCCGTTGCGTTTTCTTCGATTTCTTTTTCGGCCTTATAGCAAATCCTTGCCATCGCTTCAATCGTCTCTATCGGATAATCACCCACTGCGGTTTCAGCCGATAGCATCACCGCATCCGTCCCGTCCAGCACGGCATTAGCTACGTCTGATACTTCAGCTCGCGTCGGGATAGGATTGGTAATCATCGACTCCATCATTTGCGTCGCTGTGATAACCAGTCTGTTCTTTGCGCGTGCCATTTTAATCATGCGCTTCTGCAAGCCGGGTACAGCAGCATCGCCCACCTCAACACTCAAATCACCACGTGCAACCATCAATGCGTCTGAAGCCTCAATGATGTCCGCCAGCACAGGAATCGCCTCGGCTCGCTCGATCTTAGCCATCAGCATGCTATTGCCCCCGGCCTTTTGCATCAGCTTTCGTGCCAGGCGCATATCATCACCACTACGCGGAAATGATACCGCCAGATAGTCCGCCTTGATCAAAGTCGCCGTTTTAATATCGCGCTTGTCCTTAGCCGTCAATGCGGGAGCCGTTAGGCCGCCACCTTTGCGGTTGATACCCTTGTTGTTGGACAACACGCCGCCGCGAACCACTTCACAGTGGACTTCCTGCCCCGTTACCTTGGTCACATGAAATTCGAGCAGGCCGTCATTGAGCAACAACACAGCCCCTTTTTTCACATCTTTAGGTAAATCTTTGTAATCCAGGCCGACACGTTCTTGATTACCGGGCTTTTTCCAACTGGCATCAAGAATGAACGAATCTCCCTTTACAAGGATGATCTTGTCATTTTCAAACTTGCCCACCCTGATCTTCGGGCCTTGCAAGTCCGCCAAGATACCAACCGTTCGACCGACCTTTGCTGCCGCCGCTCTTACCGTCTCTGCACGTTCCACGTGATCGGCAGCCGACCCGTGAGAAAAATTCATCCGAACCAGATCAACACCGGATCGGATCATTTTCTCCAGTACTTTCTGATCACTGGAGGCTGGCCCCAGTGTTGCAACTATTTTGGTTCTACGCAGCATGTAAGTCCTAAATTATTATTGTTTAGCGCGTTCTTCCAGAATCGCCACAGCAGGCAAAGTCTTGCCTTCGAGGAATTCAAGAAACGCACCGCCAGCAGTTGAAATGTAAGATACCTTGTCAAAGATATCGTACTTCTGGATCGCTGCGATCGTGTCGCCACCACCAGCCAGCGTAAACGCATTGGTTTCAGCGATTGCCTTAGCGATCGTCTTAGTACCTTCACCAAACTGGTCAAATTCGAACACGCCAACCGGGCCGTTCCAAACAACTGTACCCGCCTTCATGATGATGTCTGCCAGTTCTTGTGAACTCTTAGGTCCGATATCGAAAATCATATCGTCATCAGCAACTTCATCAGCCGTTTTCTGCTGAGCCGGTTCATTTGCATCAAACTTTTTGCCTGTCACAACATCGACAGCAATAGGAATCGTCGCACCACGCTCCTGCATCTTGGTCATCAATGTCTGAGCGGTTGGCACCAGATCATCTTCGCACAATGACTTACCGACATTTTTGCCTGCAGCCTTGAGGAAGGTGTTAGCGATGCCGCCACCCACTACCAGTTGCTCACACTTTTCAGACAAAGACTCAAGTACAGTCAACTTGGTTGAGACCTTAGAGCCGCCAACAATTGCGACCATTGGACGCGCCGGGCTCAACAGTGCCTTGGTCAGCGCTTCCAGCTCTTCCGTCAGCAAATTACCCGCCGCCGCGACAGGCGCATATTTAGCCACACCGTGCGTTGACGCTTGAGCGCGGTGAGCCGTGCCGAATGCGTCCATGACGAAAACATCACATAGTGCCGCATATTTTTTGGCAGTTGCTTCGTCGCTTTTCTTTTCACCTTTGTTGAAACGGCAATTCTCCAACAGTACCAATTCACCGTCAGCAACATCAAAGCCACCATCAACCCAGTCACGTATCAAACGTACCGGCTTGCCGATTTTGTTGGCGATGTCGTCAGCAACTGGCTTGAGAGAGTTTTCCTCAGAAAATACACCTTCTTCAGGACGTCCCAAATGCGATGTCACCATCACACGTGCGCCAGCATTCAACGCCGCATTGATCGTGGCCATGGATGCGGTAATACGCGCATCTGAAGTTACTTTGCCGTCTTTGACAGGCACGTTGAGGTCTGAACGGATCAAGACGCGTTTGCCCTTGAGGTCCAGATCGGTCATTTTAATAACAGACATTTTTTTCCTTCTGTACAGACTAATAATCAGAAAGGGCTGGCAGTGCCAGCCCTTGCTTGTTGTGCCATTTACTTCGAAACGTGTTCGACTAAACGCAACATGTTGCAGGTATAACCATACTCATTGTCGTACCATGATACGACTTTGACGAAAGTATCATCCAACGCAATGCCAGCCTCAGAATCAAAGATGGATGAGAAGCCATTACCACGGAAATCAGTGGAAACCACTTTTTCATCGGTATAACCCAAAGTCTTACTGATATCGCCGCCTTCAGATGCTTTTTTCATCGCGGCACAGATATCTGCATACTTAGCCGGCTTCTCCAGCTCAACGGTCAGGTCAACCACGGAAACGTCAGATGTCGGCACACGAAACGCCATACCTGTGAGTTTCTTATTCAATTCTGGCAATACCACACCAACCGCTTTAGCAGCACCCGTTGATGAAGGAATGATGTTCTCAAGGATACCGCGACCACCACGCCAGTCTTTCATTGAAGGACCGTCAACTGTTTTCTGTGTCGCAGTTGCAGCATGCACAGTCGTCATCAAACCACGCTTGATGCCCCAGTTATCATTCAGCACTTTAGCAACAGGTGCTAGGCAGTTTGTAGTGCAAGAAGCGGCTGAAACTATGTTCTCACCTGCATACGTCTCATGGTTGACGCCATATACAAACATGGGCGTGTCATCCTTAGACGGTGCTGACTGAACCACTTTCTTTGCACCCGCATCGATGTGCTTCTGGCAAGTTTCCTTGGTCAAGAAGAAACCGGTGGAATCAATCACCAGCTCCGCACCGACTTCATTCCATTTGAGATTGGCAGGGTCACGCTCTGCAGTCAGGCGGATCTTCTTGCCGTTCACAACCAGATTGTTTCCGTCAACCGCAACATCACCTTGGAAATTGCCGTGGACTGAATCGTACTTGAGCATGTATGCCAGATAGTCAGACTCCAACAAGTCGTTAATTGCAACCACCTCGATACCAGGAAAATCTTTTGCGATCGCGCGGAATGCCATGCGGCCGATTCGGCCGAAACCATTGATGCCAACTTTAATAGCCATTGCTTTTCTCCCTTTTAGATATTGAATTTAATGTAATGATTAAAGTACACCCTTGACTGCCTTAACGACATTCTCAGCGGTGAAACCAAAATGCTTGAACAACTCAGGCGCAGGCGCTGATTCACCAAATGTGTCAATTCCGACCACTGCACCGTCTTGAACATATTTGTACCAACCACCGGTCACACCGGCTTCAACGGCTACACGCTTCACACCCTTAGGCAAGATACTGTCCTTGTATGCCTGATCTTGCTTATCGAACACATTGGTGGATGGCATCGAGACAACGCGTACATTGACGCCTTCCCCAGCCAATGCAGCCTGAGCCTCCATCGCCAGAGAAACTTCAGAACCAGTTGCGATGATGACTGCTTGAGGTTTACCACCCGCAGCCTCTGAAAGCACATAAGCACCCTTACGGATATCTGCGATCTGCTTGTCATCACGCTTTTGGAACGCCAAGTTCTGACGGCTGAATACCAAGCTGGTCGGGCCATCGTTACGTTCTACAGCCGCAACCCATGCCGCAGCTGACTCAACCGTGTCACATGGACGCCATAATTCCATATTCGGGATTAGGCGCAATGTCGCAGTCTGTTCTACAGGCTGATGGGTCGGGCCGTCTTCGCCCAGACCGATGGAGTCGTGTGTGAATACATAGATTACGCGTTGCTTCATCAATGCAGACATACGAATCGCATTACGGGCATATTCGGAGAACATCAGGAATGTGCCGCCAAACGGCAGGAAGCCACCGTGCAGTGCCATACCGTTCATAATGTGTGACATACCGAATTCACGCACACCGTAACTAATGTAGTTGCCGGGCTTTTTGCCACTGACGTGTTGTGCGCCTTTCCAGTTGGTCAGGTTAGAACCGGTCAGATCTGCAGAGCCGCCTAGAAATTCAGGCAACGCAGGCTGTAAGCCATTGATCGCATTTTGTGATGCCTTACGTGTTGCAACGGTCTCTGCCTTTTCATTGGTCTCGGCAATAAATTTAGCTGCATGTGCTGCCCAATCTGCCGGCAGCTCACTATTAACACGACGCTCGAACTCAGCAGCTTCTGCAGGGAACGCTGCTTTGTACTCTGCAAACTTGTTGTTCCACAATTTTTCATTACCTGCACCTTTGGTGCGAGCGTCCCATGCTTCATAAACATGCGCAGGGATTTCAAACGGAGGATAGTTCCAGCCGATATGCTCACGCGTCGCAGCGACCTCCTCATCACCCAATGCTGCACCGTGCACATCGTGTGTACCTTCTTTGTTCGGTGAACCTGCGCCGATAACGGTCTTGCAGCAAATCAGGGTTGGTTTATCTGTAACTGCTTTAGCAGCGTTGATCGCCGCATCTATTGCTTCAGGGTCGTGCCCTTGAACATCGGCAATCACGTGCCAGCCGTAAGATTCAAAACGCTTAGGGGTATCGTCTGTGTACCAACCGTCAATGTGACCGTCGATAGAAATATTATTGTCGTCCCAAAAAGCAACCAGCTTGCCCAAGCCCCATGTACCCGCCAGCGCACAAGCTTCATGTGAGATACCTTCCATCATGCAGCCGTCACCCATAAACACGTATGTGTTGTGATTAACGATCTCATGACCGGGCTTATTGAATTCGTTTGCCAACAGCTTTTCCGCCATCGCCATACCGACCGCATTGGTGATGCCTTGACCCAACGGGCCACCTGTTGTCTCTACGCCTTCGGTGTAACCATACTCAGGATGACCCGGTGTTTTAGAGTGCATTTGACGAAAACGCTTCAATTCATCCATCGGTAGGTCATAACCAGAAAGGTGCAATAAGGCATAAACCAGCATAGAGCCGTGCCCGTTAGACATCATGAAACGATCACGGTCAGGCCACTTCGGATTAGCCGGGTTATGGCGCAAATGACGGTTCCATAACACATCTGCAATTTCCGCCATACCCATCGGGGCACCGGGGTGACCGGACTTGGCCTTTTGTACTGCGTCCACTGCAAGCATGCGGATTGCGCCCGTAATGTCGTTATATTTAGGTGGGGTAATATTCCGTGTCGCGGCCATTTACTGTTATCTCCTGAACATCCTAATAATCGGATTGATTGTTATTGAAGTGAACCTCATAAAACTGCTTATCGGGAAAATTCAACGCCTACCCGCCGATTGCTTTGCCATCAAAAAAGACATTGCAAACCGCACAATGCCTTGGCTTTCCGAATGCAAAACCAGTCCACAAAGGTTCCCAGAATTCTTTTTGGGTCAGTGATTATGCCGCACCCCCCCAATAAGGGCAACTCCCTGCTGACATCCCAGCAGTGCTGTCAAGTACTTAAGACTGCGCCTAATCGGTATTTTTCGAGAATTTCACGCCCAATTGTTTGAGCTTGCGATAGAGGTGAGTGCGCTCAAGCCCAACCTTTTCGGCCACTTTAGACACATTCCCTTCTTCCTTGTGCAAATGGTAATCAAAATAGAGTGTGTCAAAACTATCTCGTGCCTCGCGTAACGGGACGTCCAGCGACAGATAAATCGGCTGAGGCTGTTTCTCACCAGCTGGGACTTCATCATTCAAGGGTTGCTTGTTGAGCACCCCCTGAACCACGACACTCGGCAGCAGTGCCTCTTTAATCGTTCCCAGCAATTTTTTCATTGAAATCGGCTTCTCAAGAAAATCGACTGCGCCGATACGGGTCGCCTCCACAGCTGTTTCTATGGTGCCGTGGCCGGACATCATCACCACAGGCATGGTCAACAAATCCTGCTCAACCCATTCCCTCAGTAGCGCCACCCCATCGGTATCCGGCATCCAGATATCAAGCAGTACCAGATCAGGTTCTTGTTCGTTGCGGAATGTGCGCGCTTGTTCTGCATTCTCAGCCAGATGCACTTGATAACCCTCATCGAAAAGTATCTCCGACAATAATTCGCGAATCCCTACCTCATCGTCTACTACCAATATCTGATTCCCTGCCATTACGCCTCCTTGTTCAAAGGCAGTGTAACGCTGACTCGCGCGCCACCACCCGTGATATTTTCAACACCTATTTGCCCGCCATGTTCTTCCACTATTTTTTTCACGATCGCCAACCCCAGACCCGTCCCCTTGCTCTTAGTGGTCATGTAAGGCTCAAACACTCGTGTTAGGGCGTTCTCGGGAAACCCGTCGCCGTTATCTTCAACACTTAACCGAATTTCATCTTTAAGCGTCTCTGTCGTCAACACGATGTGCGGCTGCGTACTGTCGGTCAATGCATCCTGTGCGTTCAGCAGTAAATTGTGGATCACCTGTCGCAAGCGCGTTGCATCACCGCTGACCTGATCTTTTGTGGCGTTCAAGGCTAGCTCAACTTGCACCTCATTCGCTTCATACAAGCCCAACACCTCTCGAATCAGCTGATGCAACTCAAGACTCGATAATTTCAAGGCCGGACCTCGCGCATAGTTTGCAAAATCACTGACCATATTCTTCATCGCTGAAACCTGACTGACGATTGTATGGGTCGCGCGCTTCAGTAACTGCGCACCTCCATCATCAAGTTTGTCTGAAAGCTTGTACTCCAAACGCTCCGCAGAAAGCTGTATCGGGGTTAACGGATTTTTAATCTCATGTGCCAGCCGGCGTGCCACTTCACCCCAGGCCGCTTGTCTTTCTGCCAGCATCAAATGGCTGATATCGTCGAACACCACCACATAACCCGCCCCCGATAACTCAGGCAATCGCGTGCCCCGCATCAGCAAAATCTGGTTGCCATTTTTACTCAACCGTTCAATTTGTCGCTGCCAGTCACCCTGACTGGTTTCGTCGAATGCGTCTTTAATCGTATGACAAAAAGAAACCAGCAAAACTGATTTCTCTTGGATTTGATCGAGGCTCATACGTGACATTTCATGTAACGGCGCACCTAGAATTTGCGAGGCACTAGTGTTGGCTGAACGGAGTTTAAAGTCACTATCGAAACCCAACACGCCCGAAGACAAATGTGTCAGAACACTTTCCAGATATCCTTTCGCCCGCTCGACCTGACGCTGTTGCTGATTACTAATTGACCGGGCTTCCGACAACTGCGTAGTCATTTGATTAAACAAACTGGTCAGAACACCTAGTTCATCGCTACTTCGGATTGGCTGGCGGACGCTGAAATCACCTTGAGCGACCGCGCGCGTACCTTCAGCCAATGCCTCCAGTGAAGAACCTATCCTATTACTAATAAAGAAAGCCGCAGAAACTGCCGTCAGCAGCACCACCAACAATGAAAGTGTCAACGTAATCGCATAAATCCGCTTCAATCCCTGACGTGAAAGTGTCAGACCCTGATAGCCACGATAGACCTTCTGAACGGTTTCTACATCTTGCACAAGCTGCTCGGGAACAGCTTGCGTGAATTGCAATACATATCGGTTGCCCGGCTTTGCCGGCAAGTCGAACGCCACCAGAGAACGCAATAACATTCCCCTGCCCGGCGGCGTATCAATGACAGAATACGAACCTTTGTCAGCCGTCATTTCCAACATTTCACCGCTTGGCATATCCGGTAGAATCGCCTCGCTTTCTGAAAAAAATGAAACCAGATTGCCTCTCAAGGTGAATATTGCAGCTTCTTGCACCACGTTTTCATCGACTAATTGCTTCAATACCTCTTTATGTTGTTCTAGGTGCTTTTCAGTCAGATGCAGGGCGGCAAACTGCGCTTTTTTCGCTAGTTCGCTTAAGCCATTATCCAGACTACTCCTACCGAGGTTCAAGCCACCCTCTAACGCCTGCTCTACTCGAACGTCAAACCAAGATTCGATGCTTTTATCCAGAAACTGTACTGAAACTGCGTAAATGAGAATGCCGGGTAGCACCCCTATCAACGTAAAAAGTAGCAACAGGCGTTGCGTTAGCTTGGCACCAAAGATTTGGTTTTTGAGCTTATTGCGCAGGCTCCATAGCTGAAAGCCCACCAAGCCCACCAAGCTCGCCGCCAGCAATCCGGTTAGCCACAGCAGGGCATAGTAGTTACTCGAAAACACGGGGGTGTTCGCACTGCTACTGGAAAGCAGATACAGCAATACACCGCCAATCGCGACGCTAAAAAATATCAGATATTTCAAAGCCTTATCACTCCACCTGACCTTCAGCACCTATGACCATCTTGGCAGGCTTGATCTCCCAGTGATACCAGTCGGAATCAAGCGTCCAGTTATTGTCAGTCAGTGCGTTGACTTGTAAAAGACTCGGCAGTTGCGATACATCCAAATGCAAACGTGCTGAAGCAACATACTCTTCATCCGTATCCAACAGATCCTGAGAAATGACTTCAGAATTTTGTCGGGATAAGAGGTTTATTGCATCTTCATAACTCGCAAAATTCTGAAACAGTGAGCCGCGTGAAATTCGATACTGTCTGGTTAATATGTTGTACGAAAATTTTATCGTATGCTCGCCCGCGTACACATCCTCATCCAGCCATGCCCAATGAGTCTGCGTGGGTTCATCACCCCACAAACTGGCAATCCCGCTGGACACTGTCTGCTGTAGCTCATCCACCCAACCCCAGCGCGGACGGCTAATGGAAAACTCTCCTACAAAGTAAAGCGGAATCCCGCGTGATAAGGCAAGTCGAATCGGTGCATTCAACTCAACATCATAGCTCCCTGAAAGCAGGTAGCCTTGTTCATCCAGTCGCACTTCAACTTTGCTGATCGCGATGCCTTCCGCATGCGCAACAGGCGCCAGTGATAATGCGAGCAACAATCCAAACAGAAAGTTTTTAAATTGTTTTGTGCAAAAGTGCATAAAAGAATCCGTCGTGCAGATCATTTGGCAACAACTGTCCTGAACTTTTGTCCGGCAATGCTATCGGCAATCGCACTGCATCGGATTGTTGTGCCAGAAATGCCGATATTACTTGCTCGTTCTCCTGCTGGAAAACTGAGCAGGTGGCGTAAAGCAATTTGCCGTCTTGCGCTAGCAACTGCCATAACGTACTCAGAATAGCGATTTGTTGAGTGGCAAATCCCTGTATATCTTTACGGCGACGCAGCCATTTGATATCAGGATGCCGACGCACCACCCCTGACGCGGAACATGGCACGTCTGCAAGAATACGGTGGAATAACTGACCATCCCACCAGTCATCCGGCTCGGCGGCATCTCCAACCATCAGCTGTGCGTTCAATCCCAATCGCTGCACATTCTCCGCGACACGATCTAGACGTTGCTTATCTTTATCCAATGCCACCATTTCGACTTGAGCCGATTCCAATATATGCGCGGTTTTTCCACCCGGCGCTGCACAGGCATCCAATACTCTCATGCCATCATGCACGTCCAGCAATCGTGCCGCATACTGTGCGCCGGCATCCTGCACCGACACCAAGCCATCACGAAATCCCGGTAATTTATCCACCCCTACCGGCTTCTCCAATTGCAAAGCATCATGTTCGATATGCCGCAATGACATTGCCTGCCGTTCAAGTTTCGTCGCATACTCATCAGCTGTGACATGCTGCCGGTTTACGCGCAAAGTCATCGGCGGATGCTGGTTGCCCGCCGTTAAGATGTCCTCGCTGCGCTCGCCGTACTGTGCATTCATTTCGTCTATCCACCATTGCGGATAACTGTATTTTCCTTCAGCACGGTGTGTGGCCTGCTCCAGAAGCTTTGCACTTTTGCGTAAAAAGTTTCGTAGTATCGCATTCACCAAACCGCTTATCTTAGGGTGCAACATCTGTGCCGAACGTACCGCATGGTCAACGACAGCATGTTGGGCGGCCTTACTGTAATTTAACTGATACAGCGCAACCAGCAGAACATAATAAATTCGCTGATCGCTTAGTGGTTTATGCAACAACAGCGCCAAAATGGCACGTAACTGACCATAAAATCGCAGCGTGCCATAGCTGAGGTCTTGCAAGGCGGCACGCTGTTGATGGGTCCACACAGATTTTCTACTCAATGATTCATCAAGCACCTGATTCAGGTTACGCCCATCCACCAACACCTGTTGAATGATTTGGCTCGCGGCGAGTTGTATATTATGCATGAGCTTATGAAAATCTATCGCCGACCTTGACGGATATCGCTTGCAGAAATTGTGCCGCAGGCTGAGCTTTACTGCCGGGCCTCTGCAAGGTCTCTAAGCATAACGCCTGCTTTCCACAAGCAACCGTAATGCCCTGCTTATCGACCGCCAGCACAACACCGGGCTCTCCCTCTTGCGGGGATAGCTTAGCCTGCCAGATTTTTACCACGGTATCGTTAAAGTTGGCATAGCAAACAGGGAACGGATTGAATGCTCGCACTGCTCGCTCGATTTGTTGCGCATCTAGTGCCCAGTTAATTTCACCCTCGCCCTTTTGCAGTTTGGCAGCATAGGTCGCCGCCGCATCATCCTGTTTAAGCGCTGTTAAACGCTGCCCTTCCAACAATTCCAGCGCCTCTAATATGCTGTTTGCGCCTAAGTCCGCAAGCTTATCGTGCAAACTCGTGGCGGTATCAGCTTGAGTAATCGGGCAAGCAAGCCGCAATAACATATCGCCCGTATCCAACCCTTCATCCATCTGCATGATGGTAATACCTGTCTCACCATCACCGGCCAGAATCGCTCGTTGAATCGGTGCTGCACCGCGCCAGCGCGGCAGCAAAGAGGCATGGATATTCAGGCAGCCATAACGCGGGATTTCAAGCACCCGTTTAGGCAAAATTAACCCGTATGCAGCAACCACCATCACATCTGCCTCAAGTTGAGCAATCTCTTTCTGCGTCTCAGTTGTTTTTAATGTCGTCGGTTGCAACACCTTCAAGCCGTGTTGCAATGCAAGTTGTTTCACCGGACTCGCTGTTAATTGCATGCCGCGACCCGAGCGTCGATCAGGTTGTGTCAACACAGCTGCGATTTGATGTTTGTCCAACAGCGCGGCAAGCGCATTGGCCGCAAACTGAGGTGTGCCGGCAAAGATTATTTTCATGGGAATCTGTCTAGAGGGTCTCGCGCAAGCGCTTTTTTAGTTTTGAACGAATCCGAGTCTGCTTGAGTTGTGACAAGTATTGGACGAATACTTTACCTTTCAAATGATCTATTTCATGCTGTATGCAAACCGCAAGAAAACCATCAACATCAACAGTGAACGATTCCCCTTTCTCATTCAGGGCGGAGACCGTCACTTTTTCTGCTCGCTTTACATTTTCATAGATTCCCGGCACAGATAAGCAGCCCTCCTCGCATTCCTCTTCACCGCTGGACGCAGTAATTTCAGGATTGATAAAGGCCATCAGCTTATTGCGCTCCTCGGAAACGTCCACCACGATAACCTGCTTATGCACGTCCACTTGTGTTGCGGCGAGCCCAACCCCCGGCGCCGCATACATGGTTTCCGCCATATCACTTATCAACTTTCGGATGCCGTCATCAACCAGTTCGACCTTACTGGCAACCTTGTGCAGACGTGGGTTGGGGTAATGCAATATTTTTAAAATTGCCATTTGATTTCCATAAATGCTTGCTTATTTATATGATTAGATGCAGAATTTAAAGCAACGCAGTAACATTGCGTACTTTTGTTAATGACTCTGCCGGAGTTCACATGCGCAAGATTATATCGCTGATTTGCCTTTTATTGCCCGTCCTAACCATGGCTGCCCAGTCAAAGGGCAGCGCGGATATGAATATGGACATACGCAACGATGCCCCGGATCGGCATATTGTTGTAAAAGGTGACACCCTTTGGGATATTTCCGGGAAATTCTTCAATGATCCCTGGAAATGGCCTCATATATGGGGGCTGAACAAGGCATCCATCAAAAGTCCGCACTGGATATACCCCGGCGATATCATCCTCCTGGATCGTGAAACCGGATCTTTGCGCGTCGAACAAACCGATCCTGCAATCGCGCCGGACTTGGGCGACTCAGAAACCATCGTTACTGTCGACCCCGACACCGGGGTTGTCAAACTTTCACCCAGAATACGTGAAGGTCAGAGCGACCGGAATGCGATACCCAGTATTCCAGCCAACGTCATAGAACCATTTTTAAGCAAGCCTTTGGTCGTAGGCGAGGATGAACTAAAGGGTTCGCCTACGCTGCTCGGTGCTCGCGAGGGTCGTGTCATTCTGGGTAGTGGTGATACCGGATTTGTCAAAAATATGCCCGACGATCAAGGTATAAAATGGCAGTTCTACCGCCCCGGCAAGACATTTGTTGATCCCGACACGGATGAAGTGCTGGGCATAGAAGCGATTTACCTCGGCAATGCAGAGGCGCGTAAATTTGACGATGTCAGCACAGTCGCGGTGACCTATGCCAAGCAGGAAATCTATCAGGGTGACCGACTGGTCGTGCCACAGCCAGAAGGTTTCAAGACCTATCTGCCCCGCGCACCGGAACATGATATCTCCGCACAAATCATCTCCATCTATGGCGGCGTACGACAAGGTGGCCAGAACTCAGTCATCACCTTGAATAAAGGTGCGCGTGAGGGTGTTGAAAACGGTCATGTGCTTGCGCTTTACCGAAAGGGTGAAACGGTAAGAGAGCGCTCCGCGATATGGGATAACGAATACAAGTTGCCTGACGAACGCTATGGTCTGGCTTTTGTATTCCGCGTGTTTGATAAAGTTTCATACGCACTGGTCATGCGAACAAGGCTGCCTGTGCAGATACTGGATCGCGCCAATACACCGTAAATAATGATTGTTGATGATTCGCTCAAGGCTTGGCTCGCGCTAAGCCTGATACGCGGTTTAGGTGGCGAAAGTGCCCGTCGGCTATTAAAAGAAATAGGCTTACCTGAGGCGATTTTTGCCACGCCGGCAAGCATCCTCAAAAGCTACGTCAAAGCGAATATTGCCGCCCAGATAGCCCAGGGGATTGATGAAGATGCTTTGGTATCTACCCTAGCGTGGCTGCAAGACGACAACAACCATATCGTCACACTTGCCGACAACGACTATCCCCAAGCCCTACTGAATATCCCGGATCCGCCCATCCTGTTGTATGTGAAAGGCCGGTTAGACCTGCTTAACCATCAAGCACTGGCGGTTGTAGGCAGTCGTAACGCCACACCCCAAGGCATAAACAACGCCGAAGCTTTTGCTCAATCATTGAGTGAATCCGGGCTTTGCATCATCAGCGGCATGGCACATGGTATTGATGCTGCAGCCCATCGTGGGGCGCTGCGCTGCCAAGGCAATCACTGTGGTGGAAGCGTTGCCATTGTCGGCACCGGTTTGGACAAAGTTTATCCTGCGGCCAATCGTGATTTAGCTCATGCGCTTGCTGAATATGGTGCGTTGATATCAGAGTTTCCTATTGGCACACCGCCGTTGGCTGCGAACTTCCCGCGTCGCAATCGTATCATCAGTGGTATGAGCCTCGGCTGCCTGGTGGTAGAGGCTTCATTGAAAAGCGGGTCGTTAATCACTGCCAGACTGGCACTGGAACAGAGCCGGGATGTCTTTGCCATCCCCGGCTCTATTCACTCCCCTCAGAGCAAGGGCAGTCATGCCCTGCTCAAGCAGGGTGCTAAACTGGTGGAAGCGGCACAAGATATACTTGAAGAGCTAGGCTCACTATTTATTAGCGAACCTGCCACAAACCAGCCCCCTTTGGACAATCATGACCCACAAGAACTGGAAACATCAGATGCAGCCATTTTGGAACATCTAGGCCACGATCCTGTCAATGTAGAAACGCTCAGCACTCGGTGTGGCTTGACGGTAGCCGAGCTATCCGCCATGCTGTTGACGCTTGAGCTAGCCGGACACATCAGTGTATTGCCCGGCGGAATGTATCAACGCGTTCATTAATTACTAGAATAAATCAAGCCATGTTTGAAATCCTGATGTATTTATTTGAAAGCTATTTTGACGCTGGCAGCTATCCCGATACGGATAAGCTGTCCCGCAAACTTTCTGCGGCTGGCTTTGAAGGAGAGGAGATCAACGAAGCGTTGAACTGGTTGTCTGCCTTGCAACAACAGGATACGGAAATCTATCCTGAAGACTTTTCACATGCTGGCGTGCGGCATTTTGCTGAGCTGGAATTACAACACATTAGTCAGGAGGCGCGTCATTTCTTGACCTTCGCTGAACATCAGGCGTTGATCTCGCCCCTTGAGCGGGAAATGATTATTGATCGATCCGTTGCATTACAGCAGGAAAATCTGCCGCTTGATAAGCTCAAGCTCATCATGTTGATGGTGTTATGGAACCGCCATCAGAATCTTGACCCCTTGCTTATTGAAGAGCTGCTGACACCCCTTAATTCATCGCAATTACACTAATACTTACGCATGGCAACCAATTTACTGATAGTCGAATCTCCGGCGAAAGCCAAAACACTGCAAAAATATCTGGGCAAGGATTTTCAAATCCTCGCCTCTTATGGTCATGTTCGCGACCTGATACCCAAGACGGGCGCAGTCGATCCCGACAATGATTTTGCGATGAAGTACGAAACTATCGCCCGCAACAGCAAACACATGGACGCGATCGCCAAAGCCGCTGTTGCTGCCGATCACATATACCTAGCACCTGATCCGGACCGCGAAGGTGAGGCGATTGCATGGCATATTGCCGAACTGCTCAAATCCAAACGCGGCATGAAGAACAAGGATGTTCATCGCGTCGTGTTCTACGAGATCACGAAAACAGCGGTGCGCGAAGCCGTCGCCAACCCCCGCGAGATTTCCTACTCGCTTGTCAACGCACAGCAGGCTCGGCGTGCGCTGGACTATCTGGTTGGCTTTAATCTGTCACCCTTGCTGTGGCGTAAGATTCGTCCCGGCTTGTCCGCAGGCCGGGTGCAGAGTCCTGCGCTGCGCATGATCGTTGAGCGCGAGCTGGAGATTGAGGCCTTCAATAGTCAGGAATACTGGTCAGTGCATCTGGACAGTAGCAAGGATCACCAGCCGTTCACCGCAAAGCTATTCCAATATCAAGGTAAGAAGCTGGAACAACTCAGCATCGGCAGTCAGGCTGAGTATGATGCGATTTATGCAAAATTAAGCGATGCCAAGCTTCCGCCCAAAGTCGTTCGCGTCGAAAAGAAAGCCAAGCAACGTTACGCTGCTGCGCCTTTCACCACCTCAACGATGCAACAGGAAGCCGTGCGTAAACTAGGTATGACCGCAGACAGAACGATGCGGACCGCACAGTCGTTGTATGAAGGCTTTGATATCGGCGGAGAAACCATCGGCCTGATCACCTATATGCGTACCGACTCGGTATCACTGGCGAAAGAGGCGGTGCAGGAGATTCGAGATCACATCAAGGAGAAATACTCACCGGAATATCTGCCCGCTACGCAGCCCACCTTCAAAAGCAAGGCCAAGAACGCGCAGGAATCTCATGAAGCGATTCGTCCGACCTCGATTACGCGCACCCCGGACAGCATCCGCGATCATTTGACCGCTGATCAGGCACGCCTCTATGAAATGATTTGGAAGCGAACGCTGGCGTGCCAAATGTCACCGGCACGCTATGACACGGTCAATCTAGACATACGTTTGGGCGGTGACACCACCTTGTTCCGCGCAAATGGTCAGGTATTGGTCTTCCCCGGCTTCATCGGGGTGTACATGGAAGATGTCGATGACGCGAAAGAAGAAGAAAGCGGCAAACTTCCACCGTTGGCAGAAGGCGATGTTTTGCCCATCGACAAGCTATACGGAGAACAGCACTTCACCCAACCGCCACCACGTTACTCTGAAGCCAGCTTGGTCAAAGCACTGGAAGAACACGGCATCGGTCGCCCATCTACCTATGCCACCATCATCTCCACCTTGCAGGCTCGTGAGTACGCCATACTCGACAAAAAACGATTCACACCTACCGATGTGGGTAGAGTGGTGAGCAAATTTCTGATGCAGCACTTCACGCGCTATGTAGATTACAGCTTTACCGCCCACCTTGAAGATGAGCTTGATGAGGTGTCAGAAGGCAAGCGCGACTGGGTAGGCGTGATGGGCGAATTCTGGACAGGTTTCTCCAAGCTGATCAAAGAAAAGGCCGACATAGAACGCCCGATTGAGCTGATTGATGAAGCATGCCCGGAGTGTGGAAAGCCATTGGCCAAAAAACTGAGCCGGTACGGCAGCTTTATCAGTTGCTCTAACTATCCTGAGTGTAAATACAAACGTAGCCTCAGCGGCGAATCGCAGGATGATCCATCCGCAAGAGTTGAGTTGGGAATGCATCCGGAACACGATAAGCAGGTTTTATTGTTGCGTGGCCCGTACGGCCATTACGTTCAACTGGGTGAGGTGGACAAAGAAGATAAAAAAGCCAAAAAACCGAAACGGGTTTCTTGGCCGAAGGAGCTGCCGGTCGAACAGGCAGATTTTGCCACCGCGCTGCAACTATTGGCATTGCCCCGTGAATTGGGTGCTCATCCGGAGACTGACAAGAAAGTCATCGTTAATATCGGCCGCTTCGGCCCTTATATTGGTCATAACGGCAAATTCAAATCGATTCCACGCACTGATAGTATTTTTGATATTCGCTTGGACCGCGCCGTAGAGTTACTCGCGCAAGCGCGAGACGGTGGTGCGACTGTTTTACGTGTGCTGGGCGATCATCCTGATGACAACGCCAGTGTTGAGATATGCAATGGACGATATGGCCCTTATGCGCGTCATGGCAAAATCAATGCTACTTTGCCCAAGGGTGTTTCGCCTGACGATGTCACACTGGAAGAAGCGCTGGAATTAATCGCTGCCCGAAAAGC
>Ga0209992_10000584_pt1 | contig 47589 bp, 48 predicted proteins | sample 2SBtaG_2_FD_182564 | JGI IMG/M metagenome (GOLD analysis project Ga0209992, IMG submission 182564) | Deep subsurface microbial communities from Kolumbo volcano to uncover new lineages of life (NeLLi) - 2SBTROV12_ACTIVE470 metaG (SPAdes)... | ecosystem: Environmental > Aquatic > Marine >... | reverse complement strand
TATTGCTGATGTTATCAAAATTATGAAAGAAGAGGGTGTTGACCATATTCAAATGAATACTAATGGTATCAGACACGCAATGGATCCAGAAGCTGCAAGAGAAGTAAGACTTGCTGGATGTAACAACTTGTATCTTTCATTTGACGGTGTAACTGCAAGAACAAACCCAAAGAATCACTGGGAAATTCCATATGCACTTGACAGTTGCAGAAAAACAGGTACTACTGTAGTATTTGTCCCAACAGTAATCAAATCAATTAACGACCACGAATTAGGTGGAATTATCAGATATGCACAAAAGAACATGGATGTAGTTCATGCAGTAAACTTCCAACCTGTATCACTTACTGGAAGAATGGGTAAATCTGAACGTGAAAAATACAGAATTACAGTTCCTGATTGTGTTCAAAGAATTGAAGAACAAACAAACGGTGAAGTAACTGTTGATGATTGGTTCCCAGTTCCAAGTTGTATGCCACTAACAAATGTAATTGAAGCATTTTCAAGTAAACCAAAATACGAATTATCTATTCACTTTGCTTGTGGTGCAGGAACATACATCTTTGAAGATGCAGATACAAAGAAGTTTGTCCCATTAACAAAATTCTGTGATATTCAAGGAATGTTAGAATTATTTGAAGATAAAGCAGAAGAGATTCGTTCTGGTAAAAACAAGTACTTTACAATGCTTGAAGTTGTAAGAAAACTCAAAGGCTTTGTTGATACAAAGAAGCAACCGGCAGGATTAGACCTGGCAAAAATGTTTGGTAACATCTTGATGAAGAGATCATTTGATTCAGTTGGTTCATGGCACGTTAAAGGATTATTCCTTGGTATGATGCACTTCCAAGACAAATACAATGAAGACTTAGAACGATTACAAAGATGTGATATTCACTATGTAACTCCAGATCTCAGAATTGTTCCATTCTGTGCATTTAATGTAATTCCAGAATGGTATAGAGATAGAATTCAAAAGAAATACTCTATCACTGTAGAGGAATGGGAAGAAAGAGAAGGCGTCAAACTCGAAGATGGTCTATACAGAGGTCTTATGAGACGTGGAGCAGGTGATGAACTTGCTGCTGGCTGTGCAAAGAGTCAGATGTTCCATGACGCTGCCCAAGCAACAATGTAATAGGATTTTTTAATCCAAGACCTTAAAAGGTCTGTAAATTATTTTCATTTGTGAAAATTCTTATTGGTTCTCCAACATCTACTGGAATTGGTGGAATTGCTAGACACGTTCAAGGATTAGCAAATTTTTTAAAATCACAAGGACATCAAGTAGAAATAATTTCATCTGATAATACATTTACAATCCCTATTAAGAAATTAAAAAATCCTAGCTTTATGATATCTGCATTTGTTAAAAGTGCATTTAAAAAAAATTTTGATATTGTTCATGCACAGGGACCTCCAGCAGCTTTTGCAATGAAAAATGCATCTGGAAAAAAAATCTTATCTTTGCATGGAATTCATCACAAACAAGTAAAATTATTGCATGGGAAAACTGCAGGAACTTTAGCTGAAAAATATGAAAAATTTGCTTTAGAATGGGCAGATATTATCACAGTATCTTCAAAAGAAATGTTAGATTATTACAAAGAAAAAGGATATGATGTAGAATTTACCCCAAACGCACTGGACATAGGAGATTTACCTAAAGGAGATGATAGAAGATTTGAAAAACAGATTATATATGCAGCAAGACTATCTGAAGAAAAAGGAATCCTTGATGTTTTAGAAATATCTAAAAAATTACCCACAGATGTTGATCTTGTAATTTTAGGTGATGGCCCAGAAAAATACCAAGTGGAAAAAGTTGCTTCATCAAATCCACAGGTTCATTATTTAGGTCCAAAACCGAAAGAAGAGACAATTTCACTAATACGCGGATCTGATCTTTTACTGCAACCATCATTGATGGAAGGTGGAATCAGTTACACTTTATTGGAATCATTGGCTTGCAAAACCCCCATAATTTGTACTCCAGTTGGTGGAGGAAAAGAATTTTTTAGTCATATGGAAAATTGTTATTTAGTAAAACCCCATGATGCGAATTCAATTTTAGAAGGAATAAACATAATTATGTTTGATCCAAAATTACATGAAAAGCTAAGTCAGTTTGGATATGATTCTGTGCAAAAATATGAATGGAAAAATATTGGCTTAGAATATTTGAAAATATATGAAAAATTACTTGTAAAATAAAAAAAGAATAATAGTTATTACATCGATAATAATCTCAATAATAATTGCAATCAATACTAAACAAAAAAAATATTTTAGTGACTGGTGGAACCGGCTCAATTGGCTCATCTTTAGTTAAAAAAGCAATTAATGATAAGGCCTCATTAATCCGTGTTTTTAGTAATGATGAAAATAGCTTATATGAAATGGAAACTAAATATGGAAAAAATAAAAATATTGAATATGTTGTAGGTGATATTCAAAATGAAGAAACTGTTTCTGAAATTGTTAGAGGAATTGATATCATCTTTCACGCGGCTGCATTAAAACATGTAGATAGGTGTGAATTAAATCCCTTGGAAACAATAAATGTAAATATCCTTGGAACAAAAAATCTTGCAAAATCTGCACAAAAAGAAAATGTCAAAAGAATGATATTGATTAGTACTGACAAAGCAGTAAATCCTATTGGTGTTATGGGTGCAACAAAATTATTGGGAGAAAAGTTAATTTCTTCTGAAGCATCCAGAAAATCAAATACCATTTTTGCATCTGTACGATTTGGAAATGTTTTTCATACTAGAGGTTCTATTTTACCTCGAATTGAAAAACAAATTGCAAATGGAGGTCCTATCACAATTACTAATCCTGAAATGAAACGATTTTTTATGACTAAAGATGATGCTGTAAAATTAATCATATCAGCCACTAATCTTGCAAAAGGTGGAGAGACATTTGTGCTTAAAATGCCTTTAATTCGACTCGATGATCTTTTTGATGCAATGAAAAATATGTTATCAAAAAAATATGGGTACAAACCATCAACGATAAAAACTAAAATCATTGGAACTAGACCTGGTGAAAAATTAGTTGAATATTTACTTACTAGTTTTGAAATGGAGCATGTTTTTGAAACAAAAGATTTTTTCATAATTCCATCTTTTAATGCTTCAGAAAAGAAATACCCTAATTCAAAAAAACCTAAAGATACTAAATCATACTTTAAAGAAATGAAAACACTCTCAAAAAAAGAAATCATGGATATTCTTAAACAAATTTATTGATTAATTTAAAAATCTAATTAAATTCATTAAATTTTTCATAATCAATTTTGAATACTTTAACATGATAGTTATAATCTACTATTTTTGAATCAAATTTTTTCTCTAAATAAAAATATTTTTCTTCATTTTGATATACTTCATAAAGAAAACTATCTTCATTCATTGTATCATCTACTACAACATGTGTTAATTTTGGAGAGGAATTATTAATCATATCTTGTAAATCTCTAAATTTTTTTGGATCAACCAATTCATTATTCTGTAATTCTATACGTATTGAAGTATTTTCTTGTCTATTCTGTTTAAACAATGGAATAAAATCTTCCCATTTAACAGGGTAGTTTATAACTTCTACAAATTTACTTTCAGGTGGAAATTCATTTGTTACTTGAACAAATTTTGAAATTTCTTTTGTAATTAAATATGCTTCTTCTTGACGCTCATTTTCTATTTTAAATTCTAGATAAGTTAGAGATGACAATAATATTATTGATACAATCAAACTAAAAATCAAATGAACATATTTTTTATTCAATATTTTTTCTAATGGGTATAAAGAAATAAGAATAAAAAATGGATATATGAAATACAAATAACGTAAATCTTGTAGTGGAAGAGAATATGCCCAGAATGCTGGAATTGAACATATTATTATACCTACAATTATGAAAATTTTATTAAAATTAATTTTTTTAAATAAGAAAAATATTCCAACTGGCACTAAAATAAAAATGGGAATCAAATTCCATACGAAATATTTTAAGAAATTCTCTATTCCAGTTAATAAAGGATTTTTCCCGTATTCATTACCATCTTGCATATATTGATTATATACTGAAACACCCGTAACCACTCTGGTAAAAATAATATCATTACCTGAAGCTTCTGTTTTGATCAACATCATTGGTACAAGTATTAATGCCATTATCCCTATTGCAAAAATAAATTTTGGAATTTCTTTTTTCTGATCTCTAAATTTTATAAAAAATAAAATTGAAATTATAAATAATAATACTACTCCTTCCGATCTTACAAGGGTTGCTAATGATGCAAAAACAAATGATAAATATAAAAATTTTTTTGTACCTAAGAATGTAATCAATGTTGCTGAAATTAAAAAAATATACAATGCATCAGTTATTCCTAATACTGAATTCTGTATTAATTTAGGTTCAAATGCAAAAATTACAGAACCTACTAATGCTAATTTTATGTTAAAAAATTTTTTTGCTAAAAAATAAATTGGTATTATTGTAAATGTAGATATGAATATTGAAATAATTCTTTGTAATTGCATATATGAAAAAATATTTTCAAAATTTGCAATTGAGAAAAATAGTGATAAAAATATTGGCCATCCATTATTTGCTGGAGTATAATTTTCAGGAATCTTTTGATTTACACTTATGTCTGTTGCATAAAAAAAATAATCTAAACTATCTAAACTAAGTGGAAAATTAGGTAAGTAATATAATTTGATAGATAATGAAATTACCCCAATTAAAATTAAAAAGATTACTGGTCTTCTCCAAATCAACTCAATTTTATTTTCTAAATTTTCTAGTGACATATTGTAAATCAACTCAATTTTTTTCTTTTTAAATACTGATCAAGAATAACTAGTAAAAGAGTTTCAGAAGAGGCTGCAATTAGTAATGACATAGCTATACCATTTACTGTGTATAATTGTCCAAGGGTGATTATTCCTAATACTTGTATAATTACGAACGTAATTGCTCCTAATAGTGCAGGAAAACTCTTGTTATTACTAAGGAATTTTGATTTATACATCAAATTAATTGTAATTGGAATTACTGCAAAACTAATTATTCTAATTACATCACCTGCCTCACCATAATTTGGTAAAAATATTGGTAAAATTGTTGGACCCAAAATAGAACCCAGAGTAGCTATTCCTACAGAAATTAGTATGGTGAATTTTTTCATTCTCTTTGAAGGATTACCACTTGCTTCCTGTGGCAAGATATATTGAAAAACTATATTTGGTAAAATTGCAAGAAGAGACAAAAATTGTAATCCTAAAGCATAATTACCTAATAATGCAAAACCTAAAAGTGGACCAATAATTAATTTGTCTAAATTTCCACTTAATGATCTTGATAAATCATTAGCATAATTATTTAGTGTAAATCTAAAATGTAATTTCAAAATTGATTTTTTTATTTGTGATTCTTTAAAACCAATAATTATTCTAATAATGTATGGGAAAAATGAAAGTGCAAAACCTAAAATGATGCCACTTGGTCCAATTAAAAAATATAATGTTAATGCTAATGTAACAAAAATAATTTTTTGACTGATTAAATACTTTGAATAATCTTTGTATTTTTTTCTCCCAAGTATATCTGATACAGCTAATGAAAAAATAACATATCCTATTACATATAGTCCTAATTCTATTTTTTCAAAAATAATAAAGAGAACAATTGATGAGACTAGTCCAGCAACTATAGATATAAAATAATATGATGCTTGAACTTTTTCTCCTTTAGCAGTATAGACAAGAATTGTTCCTGGAACTCCTAAGCTTGCTATAGCAGCTACAATACTCCCAATAGAAATAATGTAACTGATTTCACCATATTCTTCAGTGGTTAAGAATGATGCAATAAGGAACCAAAATGCAGCTCCTATTGCTGTGCCTGTAACATTTGCACTTCCAATAAAAAGTAAATCTTTTAATTTTGAAATTGTGTCTCTAATTTTTTTCATAAGAAAACATTTTGATTTTAAATGACTATTATTTCTGTTTCACTATAATTGTCATTGAAAACAGAATTAATGATGTAAGAATAAGCATAGTTCCTATAATTGTGGTTCCTATTCCAATTAGTGCAATATTAGTAATAATTTGTCTTGTTTCATCAAAAAGCTGTAAAGTCCAAATCCCAAAAAATAGACCTATTGATAGTAATGCTAACCCCGGAATTCCGTAAAATTTCAATGGGTGTTCCACTGAAACAAATTTTAAAGTGCCAGCTATTACTGATGCTCCATGAGAAACTGGATTATGAGTAGATGTTTGTCCTTCATAAGAAATTTTTATTGGTACTTCTGAAATTTTCAATCCTTCTTTATCTGCTTTAATTAAAATTTCTGTAGAAACACTCATTCCTTGTTCTGACGGATTTATAACCTCTAATGCTTTTTTGTTATATGATCTAAATCCACTTTGGGAATCAGTAAGTTTTGTTTTAATTGAGGAATTTGCTAAAGATGTAATTGCTTTAATACCTACTTTTCTATATTTCGGAATATCCGTATTTTTAGATAAAAATCTTGATCCAATTACTATATCTGCTTTATTTTGTTTAATTGGTTCTAATATTTTTTCAATATCATTTTCAGTATGCTGTCCATCTCCATCAAATGTCACAAAAATATCTGCATCTATCTCTTTAGCTTTTAAAAAAAGAGATTTGATAGCTGCACCATAACCTAAATTTTGATTATGATTAATCACAGTTGCTCCCATCTCTTTTGAAATATCATTTGTTAGATCTGTAGAACCATCATCACATACAATAATTTTATCAGTGATTTTTTTTAATTTTAAAATTATTGATCCAATATTTTTTTCCTCATTGTATGCAGGTATTCCAATAACTATATTCAAATTGTTTTGATTCAAAACATATCTTATTAAAATCAACGGGTTAAATTTTTGTGCCTTTCAACCACTTCGGCATACATTTCTAAGAACTGATTGACCATGTATTTTGAATTCATTTTTTTTTGAATTTCTTCATATCCATTATTCGCTAATTTTTCTCTAAGTTTTTTATCTCTAAGTAATTTTATAATCGCTTTTGTCAATTCATTACTATTTTCAGGTTCAACTAATATCCCATTTTCTTCATTCTTAATCACAAATGGAATTCCTGCAGTATTGCAACTAATTGATGTTTTTTTACATGCAAATCCTTCTAATGGGGTTAATGGTGATAACTCCCATCTTGATGGTAATACTAAAAATTCTGATGAATGATATGCTGCAATAATTTCCTCTCGCAATGGATTTTCAATTATTATTACACGTTTGATTAATTTCATTTCTTTAATTAATTGATTCATTTTATTTTTAAATCCAAAATCCACACCCATTATTACTAATTTTAAATCCAAAAACTCCTCTTCAAAACAAATTTTTGAAAAAGATTCTAATAAAACATCTATGCCTTTTACATAATCAAATCTTCCTACAAATAATAATATTCTACCATTGATTTCATTTTCATTTTTAAAATTACTTTTTGTGGATTTTAGTGATTCTAAATTAATTCCATTGTTAATAATTTTAATATTTTTTGATTTTATAATTTGTAAAAAATCATTCATCTCATATTCATTTGCTGCAATAATTGTATCTGATTCTTTCATGATAAATTTGATCATTGGATTTTGTAATTTGTAAAGAATTTTTTTTACAATGCTTCCTTTTTTAATTTCAGGATGTGTTGTTAATCCTCCATAGTCACTAACAATCATTGGAATTTTCTGATATTTTGAAATCAAGGCTGCCATTAATGCTTGAAAAGATCTAATACCAATGACGTGTATTAATTCTGGTTTATCTTTTTTTAGTTGAGAATATATTCCAGGATTAACAAAGTATGTGAAAATTTTCAAAATAACATGACTTCGTTTAATTATAAATCCATTAGAACTATCTATTCTAGACAAATTTTTATCAAAAATCATTTTTTGATTCTGAAAATTAAGATCAGTTGTATAGATAGTGACATTGTGCCCCAAATTATCAAAATTATTTGCTAAATTAACAGCCATAATCAAAATTCCACCAAATGGTGTAGCCGGAAGTGAGGCAGGACAAGTTATTGCTACTTTCATGAGTTCCACGTTAATTATTTCACTTCATTAATAAACACAAATCTATTTTCCTTATTGGAAATTCTAACAGCTTCCATTATTCGTGCTTGTTTTAATAATTCTTCTTCAAAATTAGATTTATCCTTATTATTTCTCAATAATTCCTCTGCAAATTCTTCTACCATTATTGCAAAATGATTTGCAGCTTTAACTACGATATCTTTTTTTCCTGATGAACTTTCAATATTGATTAAAGATTCTAATGTAGGAGGAATTGAAAATGCTCTGGATGTTTCTAAAATTCCTTTAGTGCCCCAAATTTTATAATTTGCCTGATAATGACTATTAAAACTAAAAGAGACTTGTCCTACCTTAGAATTTTGAAACAAAAGTAATGAACTTCCTTGAATATCTACATTTAGTTGTTCATCAAAACGAAGATTTGAAAAAACTCCAATTGGTTCTTCATTAAAAATAATTCTAGCTAAACAAATAGGATAACAGCCGGTTTCATTTAGTACACCCCCACCAAGTTTACTATTGTATCTTATGTCCTCTGTTGATGTTGGAGGAAATCCATAACTTCCTGAAAATGAAGAAATATCTCCAATAATCCCATTTTCAATCATTTCATGTATTTTCTTTGTTCTTGGATGAAATCTGACCATCAAACCTTCCATGACTCTTACGTTATTCATTTCACAAATATTTAGAATATTTTCTGTTGATTTTAAAGAAATTGAAAATGATTTTTCACATAAAATATGTTTATTTGCTTGTGCTGATTTTATACACCATTCTTCATGTAAGCCAATTGGAACTGAAATGTATACTGCATCAATCTCATCATAATCTAAAACTTCTTCATAACTTCCAAATTTTTCACATCCAAATTCATTTGCAATTTTTTCAGCTTTTTCTTTGGTTCTACTTCCAATAAATCCTAACTCTGTATTGCTTGCTTCTATTATTGCAGGAATAACAGATCTCTTAGCAATACTAGAACAACCAATTATTCCAAATTTAATTTTATTCTTCATTTTTTATTATAATATGGAAATAATTCCTCTGATATGTGGACTAACCATGTTTTCAATTTGAAGCATTTTTTTAATCTGAAATAATGTCATCCAGATAAACGAATCTGGAAATTCAATTTCTTCATCAATTTCTACAATCATATTATAATTTGATTTTAGCAAAAATCTTCCACCATCTTCTGATTGCCATTTTGCATAAACAATTTTTTCTTTATTAGGTTCATCGAAATATTTTGCAAACAATGGTTTACTGCCACCATGCTCTTTCAATAAATTACTAGTTGTTGCTTGTAAAGTGGGAGATATTTGTAATTTACCTATATTCCCAGGTTCAGCTTTGGCTTGAACTAAATAGTGTGGAATACCGTTTACTTTTTTCATTAGAATTCCTAATATGCCCCCAGGATTTTTTGCAATAATTGGTTGTGTCCAACCTTTTGGTCCTACTTCTCTATCAAACGTATTTTCTGCCTTTACACCTATGATTTCAAAAAAACCACCACTATCGTGTTTAATATTTCCTGAATTATCATCAATCTTCCATTTATCTAAATCTTTGATGGGAACTTCTTCTACAATCATATCACATTGTTGACGTTTTTCTAAAAACCAATTCAAAATATAATCAAAATCATAAAATTGATTATCATCCTTCACTGAATGAATCATTACATCTATCTTAGACTTAACTTCATCATTAATTGGTATCTCATATTTTTTTAATACAGATTCAATTTCTTCCTTGACAGTCATGATTATCTAAATCCCATGTGTGATAGTTATAATCTTTAATAAAACAATGTAGTTTTTTTACGAAAAAGAGCCTAGAATTAGTAATTTTCTTAAATTTAAGGGATTGATTTTTTGTCTTAATTATACGTCATTATAGTTTTAAATAATATATAAAAAAATCCGTTCTCATGTCTAAAATCAAAACTTTTCCTATGGAAGGAATCAAAATTTTTGAATTAAATAGAATTGTAGATGAAAGAGGAAGTTTTACTGAAATAATGAGAAATGATTGGACAGAACTATTTGGAAATGAACAAATTAAACAATCAAATCTATCCGTTAGTTATCCTGGAATGATAAGAGCATGGCATAGACATGCACGTGGTCAAGTTGATTATTATGTAGTAATTAAAGGAACTGTTAAAATTTCTGCTTATGATAATGATAAACAATCTAAAACATTTGGACAGCTTACAGAAATTGTTTCTAGCTCTGAAAAATTGCAAGTAGTAAGAGTTCCAGGACATTATTGGCATGGCATCAAAACATTAGGAACTGAAACATCCATGTTAGTTTATTTCATAAATAATTTATATGATTATGAAAATCCTGATGAAGAGCGTTCTCCTTGGAACAATCCGGAAATCATTGATCCTCAAACAAAATCTACATTCGACTGGAATAAACCTCCTCATAAGTGATAATCATGCATATTTTAGTAACTGGTGGCTTAGGTTTTATTGGTAGTAATTTTATTCGTTTTTTAAATAAAAATTACCCTGATATTGAAATAACTAATCTAGATGCTGGATTAATTGGTTCAAATGAAAAAAGTTTAGAAGGAATTAATTTTAAAAATTATCGTTTAGTTTGGGGAAATATTAATGATCAAAAATTAGTTGAAAGATTGTTAGATTCTGTAGATGGTGTAATCAATTTTGCTGCTGAAACTCATGTAGATCGTAGCATAAATGACTCAAAACCATTTTTAGAATCTAATATTATGGGTGTTTATAACATTCTTGATTTAATTAAAAAGAAAAATAAAAAAATACGTTTTCTTCAAATTTCTACTGATGAAGTTTTTGGTAGTCTTGATTCTGGCCAAGCAAAAGAAAAAGATGTTTTTAGTCCTTCTAGTCCATATTCTGCATCAAAAGCTTCTGCTGAATTAATAGCAGAATCTTATGTGAAAACTTTTGGTTTAGATGTAGTCATTACTAGATGCACAAATAATTTTGGTCCTAGGCAATTACCTGAAAAGCTTATTCCAAAAACAATAATTCGAGCCTTAAAAGATATGAAAATTCCAATATATGGAACTGGAAAAAATATCCGAGATTGGTTATTTGTAGACGATCATAGCAGAGCAATCATAGAGGTTTTCTTAAATGGAAAATCTGGTGAATCATATAACATATCTGCAGATAATGAACTTTCAAATATACAAATAGTGGAAAAAATTCTTGAAATTCTAAACAAACCAAAAAATTTAATTCATTATGTCGAAGATAGACCTGGTCATGATGAGCGATACAGTCTTAGCTCATCTAAACTTCAAAGTGAATTATCTTGGAAACCTGAGAAAAATTTTGAAAAATATCTTCATGATACTATAAACTGGTATTTGGAAAATAAAAAATGGTGGGAAGATCTAGCAACAGATGAAATGCTTGATCCTACGCCTTGGAAGAAATTTAGGAGTTAACATGAAAGGAATAATTCTTCATGGTGGTTATGGTACTAGACTTAGACCTTTAACTTATTCAAGGCCAAAACAATTACTTCCAATTGCAAATATTCCTATGTCTCAATATGGATTATCATCATTAGCTAAATCTGGGATATCTGAAATTGCTGTAATTATTGGTGGAGAAAATTCCAATAAAGTTAAAGAATATTATAAAAATGGAGATCAATTTAATGTAAAAATTACTTATGTTTATCAAGATGAGCCAAAAGGAATTTCACATGCAATTAGTTTGTGTAAGGATTTTGTAGGAAATGAAAAATTTGTTGTTTTTTTAGGAGATAACATACTTGTCAAAGAAATATCTGAATATGTTGAAGATTTTAAAAAATCTAATGATGATGGAAAAATTCTCTTATGCGAAGTTTCTAATCCGCAGCAATTTGGTGTAATAGATCTTAATCCTGATGGAAGCATTAAAAAAATTATGGAGAAACCCAAAGATCCTCCAACTAATCTTGCAGTAATTGGCGTTTATTTTCTTACTCCTAAGTTCTTTGAAATTATAACAAATCTAAAACCTTCTGCAAGAGGAGAATTAGAAATTACTGATGCTTTACAACTACTCTTAGATTCTGATTGTAAAATTTCTTATAACAAAATTACAAATTATTGGAAAGATACAGGTACTCCTTCTGATATAATTGATGCAAATAATACGATTTTGTTACAAATGAAAAGTTATTTCTTAGGTACTAAAGAAGAAAATGTTCAATTGAGTGAACCTAGTATGGTTGGGACTGGTACTAAATTACAAAATGGAGTCAAGATTATAGGACCTGTATTAATAGGCAATAATTGTACAATTGGTCCAAATGTAACAATTGGTCCAAATGTCAGTATAGGGGATAATGTAAGCATAAAAAATTCAGATATAGATAATTCAATAATAATGACAGACTGCAAAATTGATTCTAAAATACATATTTCCCATAGTATAGTGCCATATAGATCTGAAATATCATCATCATCAAAAACTAACTTGATCTTAAGTGACGATTCAAAAATTTCCCTTTAATCGACACCAAAATTAAAAATTCTTAAAACATTACAATTTAAGATTATTGTATTGGATAATTTATCTTCTGAATTTGTTAGTATAATTATAATTAATTACAATGGTGGTACTATGGTTCAAAAATGTCTTGAATCAATTAAAAAAACAAAAACAATTCAATATGAAATAATTTTAATTGATAATGCATCTACAGATAACAGCTTTATTGAATGCAAAAAAAATTTTTCTGATATTGTTTTTTTAAAAAATGAAAAGAATATTGGTTTAGGTGCACGAAATCTTGGATTAGAAATTGCTAAAGGAAATTTTATTGTTTTTCTAGATTTTGATACTATTGTAGACCCTTGTTGGCTTGAAATTTTTCTAAATTCTTTTAAAACTCATGGAGATGGATTATACCAACCAAAATTATTGGAAACAAACAGACATGATATAATTAATAGTGCTGGAAACATGTTGAATATTTTTGGATTGGCTTATTCACGAGGAAAGGGTGAAAAAGATATTGGACAATATGATAAATTTTCAAAAATCAGTTATACTTCTGGAGCATGTACTTTCACTTCTAAAAAAATCGCTGATAAGATAGGGAAAATTGATGATATTTTCTTTGCTTATCATGATGATGTAGATTATGGATGGCGAGCTGCCATGATGAATATTCCTTCTTACTATGAACCAAAATTAATAATTTATCATTTTGGAAGTAAGACACTAAGTTGGAGTCCAAAAAAATTCTTTTTATTAGAAAGAAATAGGTGGATTTGTTTACAATCTCTCTATTCAAATTCATCACAATTGAAACTTTTACCTTATATTTTGATATTAGAAATTGGTATTTCCTTATTTTTTATTTCTAAAGGGATTTTTTTCCAAAAAATCAAAGCTTTATTTTCATTAATGAAATTGAATAAACAAATAAAACAAAGAAGATTAATTTTAGAAAAGAAAAAAATAGTATCTGATCAAGAAATAATTAAAAATTTTGTCAATGATTTTTTCCTACCTTCTCAAAATGGTGAAAATAACAAATCCTTTTTTTCTAAAATTATTGAATCATTATCTAAAAAAGCACGTAAATCATTAACCAAATAGTTTTAATTCATAAAAATTCTATTTTAATTATGACTGATAAATTATTTATTTTAGGTATTGGTGGTTTAACTGGACTAAAAATATCTCATTTAGCAAAAGATCATTTTGACATTTATGGCAGTTATAATTTACGAAATCCTGAATTAGATTTCCTTTCTTCATACAATATCGATATTACTGATTCTAAATCTTTAGAAAATCTATTTGAAGAAATTAAACCAAATGTTTTAATTAATACAATTGCATTAAGTAATGTTGATTATTGTGAGCAATTTTCTGCTGAAGCATCTAAGCTAAATGTAGATTTTGTTAAAAATTTATTTAATATTTCTAAAAAATTCTCAACAAAAATCATTCATCTTTCTTCAGATTCTGTTTTTGATGGAACAAAAAAATTACCTTATGTAGAAACAGATGATCCTAACCCTATCAATATTTATGGAGATTCAAAATTATCAAGTGAAAAAATCATCCTTCAAAACCCTTCAAACTTGATTGTTAGAGCAAGTGTTTTGTACGGATGGTTGCCAAAAAATATTGCACATTTAGAATCAAGTTCAAAAAAACCAAATAATTTTTCTCAATGGTTGATTAAAAAATTACAAAACAATGAAAATGTCAAAATTATTACTGATGAATATAGTTCACCAATAATAGCTGAAGATTTTGCTAATTCTATTTTACATTTAATTAAAAATAACCATTCTGGGATATTTCATAGTGCTCCACCAATTCATATGTCTCGTTATGATTTTAGCAATAAATTAGCAAATTATTTAAATTTAGATTCTAATTTGATCACGCCTGTAAAAACCTCTGAATTAGGAAGAAAAGTAAAAACCGGAAATAACAAATCTCTTGATTCTTCAAAATTAGAATCAACTGGGTTTAAATTTTTGAATTTAAATCAATCCTTTGAATTATTAAAAAACCAATTATCTAATTAGAATTTTAATTCATGATTTCAAAAGATTAAATGATGTATTGATTTTATTAATTTTATGTCAAGTAATAATGGAAAAAATTTGTTTATCGAAAATGTTACTTGCATTTGTTGCAGATCAGATAAAATTTTACAAGCATTTGAAACATCATTCTTCAATTTACCAATTTTAAAATGTAACAATTGTAACCTACATTTTGTTTGGGATAAAGATAAAACATTAGATCTAGAAAAATACTACAATGAAACTTATTGGGATGTATTTAGAAATATAGAAAATAAAACATACACTGATCAAAAACTTGATGATGCATATTTGGTAAAAAAATTACCAAAATTTATTCAAAAATTTATTGACTTAATAGGAGTTAGAAAATCCCTTTCACGTTCTCAATTATGGTACCTCCTTCCTCTAGTAAATAAAAAAAAATCTTTATTTGAATTGGGTTCTGGAGAAGGTTTTATTTTAGAATTCTTTGAAAAACAAGGTTTTGATGTTTTTGGAATGGAGCCATCAAAAACAAATTTAAAAATTATTAGTAAAAAATTAAAAAATGGTACATGTATCACTGGATCAGCAGATGATATTAAATCACTTACAAAAAAATTTGATGTTATAGTAGTTTCACATGTTTTTGAACATTTGATAGACTGCAAACAAGTATTTATTGATCTAAAAGAGACCCTTGCCCCTAATGGATTATTGTTCATAGACGTTCCAAATTGTTCAAATTCTTTAACTTTAGATGAATCTGTTAAAACGCAACCACATACTTTCCATTTTACTAGAAAAAGTCTTGAATCTCTATCATCTGAAATTGGACTTTCAGTAGTTAAAACCGATTTTTATTATGGTAAAGTTTCTTCATTTTCTGAGCATCTAAACTATCTGCTTTGTTGGATTTTTAGAAAAAATTATTTTAAAATTTCAAATCAAAATGATGGTAATTATTTAAGAATGGTGTTTTCAACTGAATAATTTACTATAATCATAGTTAAAAATCTGAAAGAAATGTAGATAATTCTCTAGATGAAGTACCTTGATTTGTTAAATAATATTCAACAAAATCATTTCCTTTCTGAATTAACTGCTCTTTAAATTTTTTATTTTCTAATAGATTTGTTAATAATGGGCCTATTTTTGCTATATCTGGTTCATATAACGTTGCCCCCATTGTTATCATATCTTCGTTTTCATATCCCTGTTTTTCTGGTAAAACTGTTAGTGTAGGTTTTTGTAATATCATTGCATCTAGTGCCGCTGTTGAATAGTTTAATGATATCATTACATCACATGTTTTAATTGAATCTACAATATTTTGATTTTGTAATATGGGAATTGAAGAATCAATTTTTTTAATCAATGGCTTAATGTCATAATTAAATTGTCCCGGATGTAACTTTACAATAATTTTTTTATTAGATTTTTTAATTATATGGCATATTTTTTTAATATATTCTTCTAAATATTCATAGGATCTTGTATCATTACCTGCAAAATTATATTGCATAAATCCGTTGGCAGCAATTAATATAGTTTGATCATTTTCCAAATTTTGTTGTTCATTAAAAAATTTATCATGTCTTGGACTACCTAATGTAATAATCTCTTCAGATGAAAATCCATTTTTCACTATAAATTCTTTCATTGGATGTCCCCATGTCAATGATTTAACCCCGTCTGGTGGAAAATATGGTATTAAATAATGATATTTTTCCCATTTTTTATTTAATGGAGATGTACCGTGCTGTAAAAGAAATATGGGGATTTTGTATTTTTTTGCAATATGAACTACAATTTTTTCTTCAAAAGCAGTGTCGGCCCATTCTAAAATCACACTAATTTTTGAATTTATAAAAAAATTTTCTAATAATATACAACGTTTAACAATTTCCTGATTTCTTTTATTTATCATTGATTTAAAGTCATTTTTTATTATTTTCCAAAATGATTTTCCTTCTATAGAGAAATATGATTCCAAAATACTTTCTTGTTTCCACAATTTTGATATTTTTTCTTCAAATTTTCTTACATCAATTTCAATTTTTTCTAAAATGGAAGGTTTTGTATTATCTTCTAGAACTAAAATTTTACATTTTGAATTTTTCACAATTTTTAAACTTTCAAAATTCCATATGGCAGGTCTTCGTTGATTCAATAAGAGAAATTGCTGATTTTTTATTGATAAATTTGCTAATAAATCTGAATATAATACTGGATTAAAATCTAAAAGCAAAATTGCCTTTTCTTTATTTTTAAAATCATATTTTACATTGAAAAAAAAGTTTGTAAAATTTTCAAACATTTTTTTTGTTTTTGTATATGCATTTCTAGAGATGCGTATTGATTTTGTTTTTCCTCCTAAGTTAATTGGTATTTCAATATTATCATAATATAATGAAGATGATTTATTTTCTTTAAATCTATGAATTACATCTATTTTTTCTTTATAGCAATGTTGAGCAATATTGTTTAATGATGATGAAATAATTTTATTTGGATTTTCTTTCTCATAAACTCTTTTTATTCCTATCACACGTTTAATAATATTAAAAAAATAAGGTATCATTTCATTTTCAATTAAAAATCCCACATTCAGATTATTGTATTCAAGATATTGTGAAATATTTTTAGATTTATACCAGTTTTTTGTAAATTTCACTGATAATTCATCAATCATGTTTTCATCATGATCAGAAATATAATTCTCCATAAGTTCATGAGAGATGTTTAATTCTGATAATAATTTATGAGCTTTAAAATCAAAACTTATAATTTTTGTATCGTTAGAATTCTTTAAATCATTTTTTAATGCTTCTACATCGTTGTCACCTTCGACAATTATCAATGTGGATGATGACATTAACAAAAATCCCCTTGTTGATAAATTTATGTCTTTTATTATTTTTATTTAAAAATTTACTTAATTGAAATTTTTAATAGCTTTTTTTGTTATTATTGAAACTTTTTTTACATCTTCTTCATTTAGACCATTTCCCATTGGTAGATTAATAATTTTTGAAAAAACTTCCTCTGAAAAAGGCAAACAATATTTTTTGTTTTTTGGAAAATATTTTTGTAAGTGGATTGGTCTCCAACAAACTCTTGTTTCAATTCCATTATTGTTCAGAAATTGATTTACTTTATTTCTTATTTTTGGTTTTAATAAAATCCCAAATAACATGAATGGATGTAAAGTTACATAATTTGGAATTTTTTGAAATTCCATTTCTTTTAATTCATCCTTGTATATTGACACTAGCTGATTTCTATGTTTCAAATACTGTTTCAATTTTTTTATTTGTTCTATTGCAATTGAAGAATGAATATCGGAAATTCTAAAATTTAATCCAAAACAAATTGAATTATATCCTCCTAAATCACCATGTGACCGAATGAGCTTTGCTTTATTTGCAATTTCTTTATTATTGGTGGTAATTATTCCGCCTTCTATTCCTGTAACAATCTTTGCCATATGAAAACTGAAAATTGTAGTATGTCCAAATGATCCTATTTTTTTCTTTTTATATTCTCCACCTAATGCTTCTGCAGCATCTTCTATTAGGATTAGATTTTTTTCTTTTGCAAATTTTCTAAATGATTCAATATTTACAGACATACCAGAAACATCAACTGGAATTATTGCTTTAGTTTTTTTAGTAATTTTTTTGGCCATAATTTCTACAGTCGTATTAAATGTAAATGGGTCACAATCTACGAGAATAGGTTTTGCACCTACTGCAATCACTGCATTTACTGTTGCTACAAATGTAAACGATGGTAAAATTACTTCATCATCTTTCCCAATATTATGAGCAATTAATGCACAAATCAATGCTGAAGTTCCATTATTAACAGCAATTGCAAATTTTGAATTTGTTATTTCACACATTTTATTTTCAAACTGTTCAGTTATTTTTCCTTGTGATAGCCATCCAGATTTCATAACTTTCTGAACTATTTTTTCTTCCTCTGTTCCTAATGATGGTGGAGCCCAACGAATTTTAAAAGAATTATTCAATTAATTATTAATAAAATGTATTATATTCAAAGTTATCTAAAGCATATTCTTATTTTTAGATTATAGCTGAATTTGCAATTTTGATATTATTGGTGATTTGTTTTGCTGTTAAATTCATTGTTTCTAAAGTTATAGGTTTATTTTTAAATAATTTTAATTTTGAAAGATGCCAACAATCTTTTGTTAATGCTTTATGTTGATCTTTTTTCCCATCATTATTACTAATATGTACAGCCAATGTTTTATTTTTACAATAATCTACAAAATCATCTCGATTAAAATTCAACCATGTTGCTGTAACATTAGTGTGACCTAGATCCAATAATAACCCCAAATCTTTTTTGTTAATGAATTTGTATAAATATTTCAATTCAGGGATGTCTGCAAAAAGTGATAATTCATTTTTATTATTAATTAAATTAAATTTTTGAACTACATTTGGTTCCATTGCAATTTTGACTGAATTTTTCTTCGAGTGTTCAATAATATCCCCCAAGGATTCAATGTAGGTTGAAATGGCTATTTCCCTTTTGACCATATTCTTTCTAGAAAATTTACTGCCTAATTTCTCTGGATCTACTGTAAATCCAGCATGAAATGTATAGATTGGGCTATTGATTTTTTGACACAAATCAATTGCTTTTTTTGCAAGGTTAATACTTTTTTTCCTAATTGATTGATTTTGTGAAGCAAGATTGAAATTAAAAGGATTTTTGGGTGGTGGAAAATAATTATGAATTATAAAATTAAAATTAAATTTTTTTAATTTTGAAATATCAAAATTTGAATGAACAGATCCCAATTCAACATTTTCAATTCCTTCTTTTTCATATTCTTCTAAAACTCTAATCACATTTGATGGATTCTTTAAACAACTTGTAGAGGCATAAATCATATTTTTAGACTTTATTCATCCAATTTACATATTACCAATTTTATAACAAAGCATTAATTATAACCATCACCAAATTGATTGAGTGAATTTAAAAAAATCAAATTTATTAAAAGAAAGATCAAAAAAAGTCATACCTCATCTTACCCAAACTTTTAGCAGAGCTTCGACAACTTTTGTTGATGGAGTATACCCTGTTTATGTAAAATCTGCAAAGGGTTCTCATATTATTGATGTTGATGGCAATAACTACATAGATTATCTTCTTGGACTTGGTCCAATTACTTTAGGTTATAATTATCCAAAAGTTAATGCTGCTATAACAAAACAACTTAAAAACGGAATTCTTTTTTCGTTACCTCATCCAATTGAAGTTGAATTATCTGAATTACTTTGCAAAGTTATACCTTATACTGAAATGGTAAAATTTGAAAAATCCGGCTCTAATGCTGTTACTGGTGCGGTAAGAGCATCTCGTGCAATTACTCAAAAAGATGGGATTGCTTATTGTGGGAGTGGAGGAGTTTGGCATGATTGGTATGCGTCATCTATTAGTAGAAATTCAGGTGTTCCAAAGTTCAACCAGAAACTAATTAAAATTTTTGATTATAATGATTCAGATGGATTAGAACAAATTTTTGCTGATAATACTAAAAAGATTGGAACAATTGTTTTAGAACCTACAATTTATGAAAAACCTTCAAAAACATTCCTAAAAAAAGTAAGAAAAATTGCAAATCAGAATGATGCAGTATTAATTTTAGATGAAGTCGTAACTGGATTTAGATTTGATTTAGGTGGCGCTCAAAAATATTTTGATATCAAAGGTGATTTAATATGTTTTGGTAAAGGAATGGGAAATGGATTACCCATATCCTCAATTAGTGGTAGAACAGAATACATGAGAATCTTTGATAAATTATGGGTATCTACTACTAACGGTAGTGAAACATTATCTCTAGCTGGGACTTATGCTACCATTTCTGAAATGAAGAATAAAAATTCTATTTCCAAATGTTGGAATATGGGAAAAAAACTTTTTGATAATTGGAATAAGATTGCAAAAAAGTATAATTTGAATGCTGAAATGATTGGATACCCTATACGTATGACTTTAAAATGCTATAATTCTAAGCAAAAAGAATCTTTACCCCTAAAAGCATTAATTTTACAAGAGATGGTTAAAAAAGGAATTTTTATGTCTCCTGGACCCACTTTCATTTCATTTTCTCATTCTTTAACTGATATTAGTAAAACATTACATTGTTTTGAAGAAACTTGTAAATTTATCAGTAAAAATGTCCGTAATGATAATTTTGAAAAATTTCTTAAAGGAAATCTTCCACAAACAATCTTTACAAATTATATAAAATCAACTAAGAAAAAATAAATTAACATGCATTCTTATAATATTTTTAATAATTCATCATTTACTATTGTATATTCTTTATTTTGAATTTTAATATAGGCTCCAGGAAATGGAGGATACCAAAATGCTCTAATTTTTTTAGCAATAGTTTTTTCTGAATCGTTTTCATTAACTTGCCTTAATCTTTCAAAATCTTTTTGAGAAAAATATTTTCCATTATCTTGTTTCTTTCTTGGTAAATCATTTCCCTCAAAAATCAATTTTATAATATTTTTAAATAATTCAAGTAAATGTACTTGAGATTTTTGCTCTAATGAAAATGAAGTTTCATTTTTTAAATCTACATCAAATTTATTTACTTTAATAATATCACCAGAATCAAATTCTTTATCAATAAAATGACATGTTACCCCCCAATAGGGAAAGTCTTCTAAAATTCCAAAACAGTAGGGACTTACGCCTCTAAATTCTGGTAATGGAGCTGGATGAAAATTAATACAGCCAATTTTTGGTAATCGAATTAATTTTTCTTTAATTTTTTTAGGATATAGATATGAAATCACTAAATCAATATTTTCAAATCCGTTTTCATGTTTATCTTCCAAAATAGAATTCAACTGTAAATCTGACATAAATGGAATATTGTATTTTTTTGCTATTTTTGATAAATCATTTTCTAAGTTGTAATCATTATTAACTGATCCAGAAATAATTGCCTTGATTGATATTTTTGTATCTAATAGAAACTCTAATGCTTTAATGACTGATGGTTTATTTTTACCTAAAAAAATTACGTCCATTTTGATCTTAGATTAACTTATTTTTGTGGGTAAATTAATTTTAAGGTATTTTTTATTGATATGAAACAATTATGCCTTTTTTAAGGTAAATGTATTTTAGACTTTCATAATATCAAAATTCATGCAAATTCAAAATAAAAAAATAGGTAAAAATCATCCTGTTTATGTTATTGCTGAAGCTGGTGTTAATCATAATAATGATATTTCATTGGCATTTCAAATGGTTGATATTGCAAAAGAAAGTGGTGCTGATGCTATAAAATTTCAGACATTTAAAGCAAATAATATTCAACTCAAAAATTCTGTAAAACCTAAATATCAAAAAAACATTGAAAAAAATTATTACAATTTAATCAAATCTTTGGAAACTTCATTTAAAGATCAAACAAAAATTTTTCATTATTGTAACAAAAAAAGAATTACTTTTCTTTCTACGCCATATGACTTAGAGAGTTTACAATTTCTTAACAAACTTGGTGTATCTGCTTTTAAAATATCATCTTCAGATCTTACAAATCATATTTTTTTAACTGAAGTTTTAAAAATTAAAAAACCAATTATTTTATCAACAGGAATTTCTAGTATAAAGGATATTGATCAAACATTTAATTTAATTTTAAAATATAAAATGAAAAATAAATTAATTTTAGTTCAAGCTACTTCTGATTATCCTGCACCTAACAAAGATGTTAATCTTAGAGTCTTAGAAGAATATTCTAAACGTTATCGTGTTATTACAGGTTTTTCTGATCATACTGAAGATGATACTGCTAGTTTGGGAGCAGTAGCAATGGGTGCAAAATTAGTTGAAAAACATTTTACTCTTGATCGAAAAATGGCTGGTCCAGATCAATCTTCATCATTAGAACCAAATGAATTAAAAACTTGGATTAAAAAAATCCGTATACTTGAACAATCTTTTGGAACATCTAAAAAATTCATTACATCTTCTGAAAGATCTAATCAAACGATGCGTAAAGTACTGGTTATCAAGCCTGTCAAAAAAGACACTAAAATCTCGTATGATTTGCTTGATACTATGAGGGGAAATAATAGAGGAATTTTGCCCTTAAATTCCAATCTTAAAAAAATTATTGGTAAAAAAACTACAAAAAATATTCCAATTCGATCTCAATTTTCGTGGAACATGATAAAATGATTTTAGGTTTTCTTTTTTTATCAAACATTATATCTGAATAACTTTTCACTATTTTTAGAATGAAAAAAGCACTAATTTTCGGATTAACTGGTCAAGATGGTACTTATTTGGCAGATTTTCTAATTAACAAAGGCTATTCTGTATCTGGAACATATAGACGAACTAGCCACAAATGTTTTGAAAGATTAGAACTTTTTGATATTCTAAATAGTGTTGAATTGATTAATGCTGATCTAACAGATCAAATTTCAATTAATAATGCTGTAAAGGAAACTCAACCGGATGAAATCTATAATCTTGCTGCACAATCATTTGTTGCAACTTCTTTCAAAGAACCATTACTTACATCAGATGTAACAGGGGTTGGAGCATTAAGAATTTTTGAGGCAGTAAGAGAATTTTCACCCTCATCAAAAGTGTATCAAGCTTCTTCCAGTGAAATGTTTGGAAATTCTGATGATATAAAAAATGAAGAATCTAGATTATTTCCTGCTAGTCCATACGGTGTTGCAAAAGTATATGCTCATAAATCTGCACAACTATACCGTGAAGCTTATGACTTGTCTATTAGTTGTGGAATATTATTTAATCATGAAAGCTCTATTCGTGGTTTAGAATTTGTTACAAGAAAAATTACTTCAGCAATTGGTAAAATTAAAGCTAAAAAACAAGATAAAATTCATTTAGGTAATATTCATGCCAAAAGAGATTGGGGATTTGCAGGAGATTATGTTGAAGCAATGTGGCTTATGCTTCAAAATGATGTTTCTTCAGACTATGTTGTAGCCACAGGAAAATCATATTCAGTTGAAGAATTTTTAGAAAAATCTTTTGAATATGCAGGATTAGGTGATTGGAAACCATACGTAGAAATTGATAAAAAATACTTTAGACCATTTGACATAGAAAATCTAGTTGGTGATAGTTCTAAAGCAGAAAAAGAATTGAATTGGAAACCAAAAATGTCATATGATAAATTAGTAGAACATATGGTGGATGGGGATTTGATTTAATAAATAAGATATTTTCACAGAATCTTACAAATTAATAGTTAGTAATCTTTAATATTTTTGTTGAATGTTGATGTATACATCCCAATTCGATTAGGTAGTGAAAGATTACCAAAAAAAGCATTAAAAAAGATTGATGGGGTACCTATTATCAAATATCTTATAGAAAGATTAGAAAATGCATCAAATATTAGAAACATAATTGTTTGTACAACAATCTCTAAATCTGATGATGAATTAGCAGATTATTTATCGAAAGAAAAAATTTTATTTTTTAGAGGCAACGAACATGATATTTTAGATCGTTATCTTAACACCGCAAAAAAATTCCAAACTGATTATATTGTAAATGTTGAAGGTGATGATATCTATACTGATTCAGATTGCGTAGAGATTATTTCAAAAAATTTAGTTAATTCTAATTTAGATTATGTTGATATTAATGATATGCCATTTGGATTATCAACGTCTGGAATTAGTTTTTCAGCTTTAAATAAAATTTGTTCAGTTAAAAAATCTAAAAACACTGAAACCGGTTATAAGCAATTTTTCACTAACACCGGATTATTCAAGATCAGTCATATAGATCTAAAGCAATCATATTATTTTCCTAAAAACACTCGTCTTTCTTTAGATTATGAAGAAGATTTCCAACTTGCAAAGGAAATTTTTAGTATTCTTGGAAATAATTTTCATAAAAGTGATCTATCAAAATTATTTAAAAATAATCCTAATTTATTAAAAATCACTGATGGTTTAGAAGAACGCTATAACTTGCATTTTACTCAGAATCAAACAGACATCTCCACAAAAGATATCTAACCCTTTGGCAAAATCTTCCTAAGTTGAAATTTTTAGTGGTTGGATTAGGTTCTATGGGGAAAAGACGAATTAGAAATCTAACTGTTCTTGGATATAGTGATATAATAGGATTTGACCCTCGTTCAGATAGACGAAAAGAATCTGAAAAAAAATATGGTATTCAAACATTTTCATCAATTGTTAATGCAATTAAAAATTCTCCTGATGCAATGATTATTTCTACTCCTCCTGATTTACATACAAAATATGCAAAAATAGCAATTAAAAATAAAATTCATTTTTTTACTGAAGTAAATCTTATCTCAAAAGAAATCTCAGATATTCTAAAGCGTTTATCTTCCTCAAAAATTGTGGGTGTTCCCTCTTGTACAATGTTATTTCACCCAGTAATCATCAAATTAAAAAAATTACTTCAAACACAAACAATTGGAAAAGTTTTATTCATTGATCATCATTTTGGCCATTATTTACCTGATTGGCATCCCTGGGAAGATTATAGGAAATTTTATGTTTCTAAGAAAAGTACAGGGGGGGCTAGGGAAATTGTTCCTTTTGAATTAGTATGGATAAAATCTATTTTTCCAAAAATTAAATCCGTATCAGCTAATGTAAAAAAAATCTCAAATCTTGATGTAAAAATTGATGATATTTACCAAATAATGTTAGAAATGCAATCTAAAACCCTCTGTAATTTAACAGTGGATGTGATTACACAACCTTCAATAAAAGAAACAAAAATTGTTGGTGAAAAAGGGGTTTTGATATGTAATTATGCTACTGGAGAAATTAAAATTGGTAAAAATGAAAAGTGGGCCGTCCAAAAAATGAAAATGGGTAAAGTAGCTCCTGGATATAAAGGAAATACAGGACAAGAATCATTATATGAAGATGAAATGAAATCCTTTATCAATTCAATTAAAAAGAAACAGAAATACCCACATTCATTTAAAGATGAATTAGAAATCTTACAAATTTTAGATTTAATTGAAATTAGTAGTAAAAAAGGGAAAAAACTTTCCGTTTAAAAAAACTTAAAATATTATAATTTCTTTTTGAATATTAAATTATGAAAGGTAATTTTAATATAAAAAAAATTGATGAATTAGAATCATCAGACAATGAATCTGTTGATGAAAAAAATGAATTAACTGAATCTGAATTTGAAGATTACATTAGAAAATCAGGTTCTGCAGGTTCCTTTATGGTCTTCCGTAGTGATGATAATAAAGAATCTGAACTTGGAATGGATGAAGTGTAATTCTTAATTATTTTTAAAATGTCTGATATTGTTGATTTTTCTATTACAGAAAATACTTTTTCTAAGATTCTTGCATCAAAAAAACAATCTGGATTAAATGATAAATCATGGGATGAATGGTTTAATTTTATTCTTAAAGATACAAAATCACTAAACCAAAAACAGCTTTTAGAACAAACTGCTAATAATTTTTATGAAGAATCATTTGAAGATTGGGTAAGAAATTTTGCTATAAATCTCCCAAAAATATGGGAAGATTATTCTGCACGTGATTTAGTTCTTGATGAATCTAAAATTCCTTCTTCTGCAATCGTGATTGGGAGAGGTCCATCATTAAAAAAATTCAATCATTTAGAAATGCTTTCCGAAAGTAACTATGATGGTGCAATTATTTGTTCTGATGGGATTTTAATTGATGTGTTAGAGGCAGGTATAACTCCAGATAAATTTTCAAATTTTTATGTTGTAACCATAGATCCAGTAGAAAAAATTAAAATGTATTACGATCATGAATTAATAAAAAAATATGGTTCAAAAATTAACGGCATATTTTCTACAATTACATATCCTGAAGTAGTAAAAACAGCCCGTGAACATAATGTAAAAATACATTGGTTACACACTCTTTTTGATTATTTTGAAAGTAAAAAATCATTTAATCGTGTTTCTGGATTGATGGTTAGAGCTGTTAATCATCAACACGGTTTACCTGGAATTCAAACAGGGGGTAACGTTGGTACAGCAGCTTGGTTTTTAGGTTGGCAAATTTTAAAATGTAAAAATATTTGTCTTATTGGCATTAATCATGGTTGGGAAGATGATGATCCATGGGACTTGATTGTTTCTCATGGATTTGATGCAAAATCACAGAATATTGAACGTGACAGTGAAATTGGAAAAAAACTTTTTCCAAGAATCCTAAACCCCGATTTTAATACATATTGTATCATGGATCCAATCTTTCAATACTATAGTAATGCTCTGAAAGAATTCATTTCTAGATCTCCAGATTGGGTAAATACAATCAATGCAACTCAGGGTGGTTCGATTTTTGGAAAAAATATCCAACCTATGCAATTCACTGACTTTTTAGAAAAATTTAGTTCAAGCTAATTCTTGACTGGCTTATTTTTGGTAATCAGTCAAATTGATTCTAAAAGTATTTTTATGTTAATAAGAAAGAGTTTTTGATAAGATTGAACGTACTTTTAGTTGTCCCCGAAATTCGAATTGATGATAAACCATTTGATTTTCCTTTTTGGGCTGGAATTTTTGCTTCCATAATTGATCAAAAAGGCGGGAATGTTGCTATACTTGATCTAAATGCTTTAAGAATGAATAATGGTGGAAATTATCTTCCTTTAGATAATATCAAAAAACAAATCAGTGCAGCTAAATGGGATTTGATTGGAATTGGAGGACTAACTACAACATATAGTAGAATGAAACAACTAATACCTCTTTTGAGGAGAACAAATCCAGACTCCGTCATAATTAGTGGAGGTGGTTGGAGTTCTTACAATCCTGATGAAATCATGCAATTGATTCCTGAAATAGATATGGTTTGTATAGGCGAAGGTGAAGAAACATTTTCAGAAGTTTATGATGAATTAGATAATGGGGGTAAGAATTTTGAAAAAGTTAAGGGTCTATGCATTAACAATAATGGATTACCTCTTTATACAGAACCAAGAGCTCTCATATCGGATCTTAACACTGTACCTTATCCTCACTATGACTTATTTGAATTAGATATTTACTTCAAATATTCTTCTTATCCATATTCATTAGAAGCTATGAATGCTAAACGTAGAGCAACTACCGTTTGGGAACGTGGTTGTCCTAGGGGATGTACTTTTTGTTCTCATAATGGAATGTCGAGAATAGATATGCAAAACATCTATGGGGATGGGGATAGAAAGAAAGGTGAATTAATTGTAAGAGAGGTTGATAAAAACAATAATACTTTTCAATTACCTGCAAGATGGCCTACGCCAAAATATGCTGTTGACAATGTAAAATTATTACATGAAAAATATGATGTTGATTTTATTGCTATACTTGATGAAAATATGACAAGTAATAAAAAATGGACTGAAGAATTTTGTAATTTATACATTGATGAGGGATTAGATCAAAAAGTCAAATGGGGTACATTGGGAGATGCTCCAAGTGTTGCAACTCAACCTCATCTTTTGAAAGTTATGAAAGATGCAGGTTGTACTTACATTTCCTTTGGATTTGAATCTGCTTCAAATAAAGTATTGAATCAAGACATTAAGAAAGGTCAAACAAAAGATCATTTACAGAAAACTGTGAATGCATTAAAAGAAGTCTCAATGAGACCTATGGCAACATTCATGATTGGAAATGCTCATGAAAATATTAATGATTTAATGGAAACTGTTTCTTTCTGGATTGATAATAATATTGAAGTTGATCCATTCATTTGTACACCATATGTTGGGAGTCCAATATTTTATGATAATCGAGATTATATTTATGGTCAATATGATGAAAGACTAAAACTTTTAGGAAATTCAGAAAAAATTGACAAATCAATTTTAAAAAAATGGAAATTGGATGCATTAGATAAATTTTTGACAGAATGTGGAGATGCTACTCTTTATACTGCAACTGTAAGTCAATACTTTACAATTCCAGAATTAATTGCATTAAAACGATTTATGTATAAACATGATACTCGTAGAATGCTCCAAATGGCACATCAAAGATATGATCAAACAGGTCTCCCTCAATGGAAACATGATGATATTTGGGCAGATCAATGTGCTGTATGTATAGCTAAAAAAGAATTAACACCTGTGTTAGAAAGTTAATTTTTAATCAAGTATTTACTTACCAAATAAATTTTGGTTAGCATGAAAAAAATGAAAATCTTATTTCCTTATAGTACAGGTCCTGAAATTACATCGTTTTATTCATTATTTTTTGAAAATATTTTACCAGAGTTAAAAAAAACAGTTGATGTTAAAGTAATTTGGGTGGTATATCAGCCTGAAAAAAATATTGTTACAAAATCAATTGATGGAATAGAAGTTAGATACATTCAAGATTATTCTGATGCTTTAACAATTTTAAAAGAGGAACAACCTGATATCCTTTTCTCATTCCCTTGGCCCGATTTTATAGCTTATTCTTTTTCATTATCTGCAAAATTTTTAGATCTTCCTACCTTTAGTATATTATTTACACATACATATCAGGAAAGATCCCATAAACAAACAATTAACAGCTATGCTAGTAGATTTTTTGAAAAATCTATACCTACAGATTCCTCTGTAAATAAAAAACAGTTTATGCGTAGAGGTAGATTTTTCTTAAAAAAATATAAATTTTTAATGAAAACTCAAAAATCTCTTGGATTTAATTTTATTAGAATAATTAAAGAATTTTTAATGCTAATTAAATTACTATTATTAGAAACTCAAGGAACAATTGATTCTAGATTTGCAACAAATATTCATTTTGCGGTAGGCGAAAATATTATTCAACCCTATGTAGAAAAAGGATTCAAACGTGATTCAATAGTTCTTACAGGAAATCCTGTATATGATTCTACTTTTAAAAGATTTTCCCAGAACAATAATAATGATAAAGAATTTCTTAATGTGTTATTTGCCCCATCAACTCTTTATGAATCAGGGTTTTGGACAAAACAACAAAATGATTTTGTGGTAACAGAAATTATAAAAACTGTATCAAAAGAAAAAGACTTTAGATTAACTGTAAAACTTCATCCTTCAACTGCTAGAATTTCTGATTATGATTATTTGATTAATGATATAGATGACTCAATAAACTTAGTCCAAAAAGGGGATATTCGTGATTTTCTTGAACAATCAGATATTTATTTATCATCAGAAACTTCTACAGGGGAATTCTTTGCAGTAATTGCTAGAATTCCAATAGTTATATGCAGATTTTTTGATGAATCCGATGACAATATCTTGGTTCAGAATAAGGTAGCTAAATTATGTGCAAATCCAAATGATCTAATAGAGATTATAAAAAATTTTAAGATACAACCAATATCTGAAGATGATCGACAGAAATTCATCCAAACATATCTGTATAAAGATGATGGACGTGCCTCTGAAAGAATTGCTAATGAATTAATCAAATTGATTAAAAATTAGAATTTCAAATAATATGATAGTATAATTTTTAATAATGTGATTTTGAATACAATTATGAATAAAAAAATTCAACTATCAGAAATAGATGAAATTTTAAATTCTAGCTTTAAAGTCATTAAAGATTTAGAACTAATTACTACAGAAATAAATCAATCTATTAATGTAATTACCAAATGTATCAAAAATAAAAAAAAAATCATACTATTTGGAAATGGTGGAAGTGCTGCTGATGCGCAACATATTGCTGCAGAGTTAATTGGACGTTTTAATTTAGAACGAAAGAGCTACCCTGCTATATCACTAACAAGTAATTCTTCTGTAATCACTGCTATAGCAAATGATTATTCATTTGATATATCTTTTAGCAGACAATGTGAATGTTTAGTAAATTCTGGTGATGTTGTAATTGGAATCTCAACTAGTGGAAATTCAAAAAATGTACATGATGCACTAATAGTTTCTAAGAAAAAAGGAGCTCTGACGATTGGTTTGTTAGGAAATAAAGGTGGAATAATTAAAAAAATTAGTGATATCTCCATCATAGTAAATTCCAACTCGACACCTAGAATTCAAGAAGCTCATAGATTAATTTACCATATAATTTGTGATATAGTTGAAAAAAAATTAAATCAATGATGTAAAATGAAAAAATCAATTATTCAAAAATGTGAAAAAATTAAAGTTGTTCTAACTGATGTAGATTGTGTATTAACTGACGGTGGTATGTATTATACATCTGAAGGTGATTATATGAAAAAATTTCATACACGAGATGGTATGGGTGTTTCATTATTAAAAAAAAATAATATTCCAACCATAATAATTACTAAAGAATCTACAAAAATTGTAAGAAAATGGGCAAAAAATATGAACATAAAAAAAATATTTGATGGCATTATTAGAAAAGAGGAAATTCTTGATGAAATTATAAAATCATTTGATGTTAAGAAAGATCAAATAGCGTATATTGGTGATGATGTCAATGATTTAGAATTGATGAAAAATGTGGGATTTTGTGCAACACCTAACGATGGAATTCTTTTGGCTAAAGAAATTGCAGATTACACCTGCAATTGTAAGGGTGGAGAAGGTGTGTTAAGAGAAATTGCGGATTTACTTTTAACTATTCAATATCCAAACAAGAAAGATTGGTACTAATAATTTATTTATTGATGAGTTTCTAGTAAAAATAGACATGGTTTTCATAACTGCAGAAATAGGAATTAATCATAATGGTGATATAGAATTAGCAAAGAAAATGATTGATGTGGCAGTAGAAGCTAAATGTAATGCTGTTAAATTTCAAAAAAGAACTGTTGAAAAAGTATATTCAAAATCAGAATTAGACAAACCAAGAGAAAGTCCATGGGGTTTGACTAATAGAGAACAAAAGTTAGGTTTAGAATTTGAAAAACCTGAATTTGATATTATTGACGAGTATTGCAAAAAATCAAAAATCGACTGGTTTGCATCAGCTTGGGATGATGATAGCCAAATTTTTCTAAGACAATATAATTTGAAATACAACAAAGTTGCATCAGCAATGCTAACTAACACTAATCTCTTGAAACTAATTTCGGAAGAAAAAAAACATACTTTTGTAGCAACTGGAATGAGTACTATGGAAGAAATAAAAACTGCTGTTAAAATTTTTCGCGATAATGATTGTTCCTTTGAATTAATGCATACGAATAGTTCATATCCAATGAAAGAAGAGGAGGCAAACTTACTTTGTATTCCAATGCTAAAAAAAGAATTTGATTGTAATGTGGGTTATAGTGGACATGAAGATACTGGATATCTAGTATGTGTTACTGCCGCAGTATTAGGTGCAACATCTATTGAAAGACATATTACATTAAGTCGTTCCATGTATGGTTCTGATCAAGCTGCCTCTCTTGAAAGAGTAGGATTACTTCGTATGGTCCGTGATGTGAATAGAGTTAATGCAATAATGGGAGATGGTGAAAAAAGAATTTGGCCATCTGAAATCCCAGTAATGAAAAAACTTAGATCGTCTTCAACATAATATGACTGATATTTTTTCTTTAAAAAATAAGGTAATCATAATAACTGGTGCTGGTAAAGGCATTGGAAATTATTTAGCAAATAAATTATCTCAAGAAAAAGCAATTGTTTATGCAATTGACATTACTTTTACAAATAACAGTAAAATATTACCTTCAAATTTATTTCAAACCAAATGTGATATCACAAATAAAAAAAAATTCCATGATATTTGTAAGTCCATCTATAGGAATCATAAAAAAATAGATGTTTTAATAAATAATGCTGGCTTATCATTCCCATCAAAATCAGAAATATATGATTCAGTTAATTGGGAAAAAACTTTGGCAGTAAATTTAACTGCTAGTTATTTTTGTAGTTTGTCAGCAATAGATTTTATGAAAATAAATAATGCTGGTTCAATTATTAATATCACTAGTCTAAATGCAGAGCAAGCATTTCCAAAAAATCCTGCATATGTTGCTTCTAAAGGTGGATTGAAAATGCTTGGAAAATCCTTGGCAAAAGATTGGGGGAAATTTGGCATCCGTGTAAATAATTTGGGTCCTGGATATATCAAAACAGATATGACAAAAAAATCTTTTAGAAATAAAAAAACTAGAATAGAGCGAGAAAAACAAACTTTGTTAGGTAGATGGGGAGAGATTGATGATTTAGTTGGTCCATGTATATTTTTAGCATCTAATGCATCTAGTTATGTTACTGGTCAGGATATTTATGTTGATGGTGGCTGGTTGGCAAATGGCGGAATTTCAATTTAAGAAAAATATTTTTTCCCAAATTTTTTTAAAATACCTCTAATTATTTGTAAATCTTCTTTTTCATTAATGTCATACGAGAGATACATTGGCATTTCATAAAATCCAATTTTACCAGAAACTCTACATTTACTTTTTTTAAAAGATGAATATTTTGAAATAAAAATTGCCCCATTTTCAAAAAATTGACGGTGTTTTTCTTGCCTATTAGGCCTTTTTTTGGGATCAAAATCTACAGGAATAATGGAATTATCATCCATTTTATTCCAGGAAAAATAATCTGCTGAAAAACCGCTAATTAGTGAATCAAAGTCTCCTTTAACAAATTTTGAAATTGCATCATCAATATGTTTGGAATTTCTAAATGGTGATGTATTTTGTAATATTACAATAATGTCTGGGATATATCCCTCATGATTTTGTAAATTATCTAGAACATGTTGAATTACGGGCTCTAACGAGATTTTACTTGTTGCAAGTTTTTTTGGTCTTTGAATGATTTCAGCACCTTGTTTTTTTGCAGCTCTTTCTATATCTTGATGATCTGTTGATACTATTGTTCTAGAAATTTTTTTAGAATTTATTGAAGCCCTTATTGTGTATGTAATTAAAGGAATATTATTTAATTTAATTAGATTTTTCAATTTAATTCCTTTTGAACCTCCCCTGGCGGGAATTATTGATAAAATCTTCATAATTTTAGTTATTTTTAACATCATAAAAGTAATTTGAATTAATTAAAAATGTCTCAAATATTATTAATGAGATTGAATTTGTAACAATATGTCTCAAGAATTATTGTCTGGAAAAAATTGTCTTTTAACAGGTGCTTCAGGAGGTATAGGTAAAGAAATAGCAAAACTACTTGTAGAAAAAAATTGTAATGTAATTTTAACTGGAAAAACAAAAAATAAACTTGAAAAACTAAATGATGAACTAAAATTAATTAATCAGAATAATACAAAAATTGAATATTTCCCTGCTGATATTTCTAATATTGAAGAAGTGACAAAATTAATTTCTTTTGTAAATAATTCATTCCCTTCAATTGATATTTTAATTAATTGTGCTGGGATCTTCCATATTTCCTCATTACAAAATGCTACATTAGAAGAATTCGAAAATTGTTTTAATTTAAACATCAAAGCACCATTTATCCTATCTAAAGAATTCTCAAAGAATATGATAAAAAAAGAATGGGGAAGAATCATCAATATTGGTTCCTCTTCTTCATATGATGGTTTCAAAGATACTTCAATTTACTGTGCATCAAAACATGCTTTGCTGGGATTGTCAAGATCAATGTTTGATGAATTAAAAGAATTTAATGTTAGGACATTTTGCATATCACCTGGTTCAGTGAAAACTGATATGGCAAAAGTTTTGACAAAACAAGATTTTACTACATTTATTGATCCTAAAGAGGTTGCAAACATGATCATATTTGCCATATCTTTTGATAATGAGATGATTCCTGAAGAAATTCGATTAAATAGATTAACAAAAAAATAAATTCAAAACTATTGTTGATTAAATAGAATTAGTTTTAGCAGAATCCTTTAACTTAATCTTTATGTATAAATACATACATCCACTTTTAAAATCATATCTGATATGGTAGAAACAAAAGACCAAGAAATAGCTATAGGTGGTTCAAAAAGATATTCGGTAGCTGATGAAGTCTCCATTCATGCCAAACGAGAATCTGATGATTGGGGAGTTTTTGATGAGGATTGGGGATTTAGAGTATATGATATACCTGATGAATTTAGAACCAAGGAAAAATTTGAAAATTTTGCTCTTGCAAGAAAAGAAGAAGATGAAAAAAAATTAATTTTAAAATCTCATCCATATCAAATTGATTTAGAACCCACCAATGTTTGTAATCTACATTGCCCGTTATGTTCTACTGGTATAGGAGCTGAAACAAGAGACAAAGGATTCATGAGATTAAACAATTTTAAAAAATTGATTGATGAAATAAAAGATACAGTCCTTCAACTATCTTTACAAAATTGGGGGGAATCTACATTGGTAAAAGATTTTCCTAAAATGATCAGATATGCTGCAGATGCCGGTATTTTTATGAGATTGTCTACTAATTTTTCAGTTGAATATGATGAAAATTATTTATCTGAATTTATGAATTCAGGTTTAGGTAGATTAGTAATTGATGTTGATGGTACTACTCAAGAAATTTATGAACAATATAGAGTTGGAGGAAATTTAGATCTTGTATTAAATAATATTAGAAGGATTGTAAAATTCAAAAAAGAAAATAATCTTCAATACCCAATTATTCAAGCTCGAATGTTAGTAATGAAGCATAATGAACATCAAATTGAAGATTTCAAAAAACTAGCAAAAGAATTAGAGGTAGATGAAATGGAATTAGGTAACATTCAATTAAATCCAAACACTGCTGCAGAAAAATGGTTACCTAAAGATAAACAATATGTTTATGATACATATCAAGGGGAAAATAGAACTACTCCTTGTCATTGGCCATGGAGTGGATTAACAATAAACTGGGATGGTGGTATATCCCCATGTCCAATTGTAGATGATCCAAAAGCTGATTTTGGAAATGTAATTCAAGATGGATTAATGAATGTGTGGAATAATGAATATTATATTTCTGCAAGATCTGAATTTTCTCCAGATAAACAAAAAACTAAATTTACTATTTGTAATATGTGTAAGAATGATACTCATAATCCTAAATTATTACGAGTAGGAGATTCTTTTAGTTTAACATTAAATAAAAAAATTAATTTTATTGAATAGATTTTTTAAATAATTTTCATTTTTGTTTTTTTAAATTTAATGTTGCTTCATTTGAAGACATTGACATATCAAAAAATTTAGTATCTATGGGCTTCATATTTTTTACGTGATTTAAAAAATATTTAATAGAATTTTCTGTAGATTGGGAAAATTCTTTTTCAAAAGAAAAATTTTGAGAGTATTTTATAGGTGGTGTTTTAAAATATTTTTTAGAATCAAAAGTATTTCTTGGTGATAAAATTTTTAATTTTTTATCATTAAATGTAATAATCCCATTTGTTCCAATAACTGAAAATTCATTATATAATGGAGTTGCATAAGAATTAAAAATAGATGCAGTCAAACCTTTCTTAAATTTTAAAATAATTTGTGCTGAATCAAATGAGGTTCCTCTCTTTGAACCTAATATTGGAGTATAATGATAATTTATAATTTCACCAAAATTAAATTTCAATAAATCTATAAAATGTATTGATACAGCATCTAAAATATTATGTAGATTATTTTTTCCATTTGATCGCCATGAATTAAGATATTCATCTTTAAATGCTAATCCTTTGGATGAAATAATATTAATAAAAATTGGATTTCCAATTCTTTTAGATTTTGATTCACGTTGAATTTTTTTGTTTAATTCACCAAATCTTAAATTAAAATTAAAAAATAATTTATTTTTATGTTTCTTTGAAATTTTTTGCAAATATCTTAGTTCTTTTATGGTTGTTACTGGAGGTTTCTCACAAAAAATATAACCTGAAAAATTTTTCAATAATTTTTTAATATATTTAAAATGAGTATTATTTGGTGAGGCAACAACCACTACATCATTTTCATATAAGTCATCAATTTTTTTTGTAAATCTTATGTCTGATGAATTTTTTGTAGGATGGTAAATTTTTGTTATTTCACATTTTTCTCTCTCTAAAATATGTTGGAGTTTATTTGCTTGATTTTTGTAACCTATTATACCAACTTTGATATTCATTTCAAGTTCCTATTGGACATCTATCACAAGGATGGTATGAATCCCTTTTACCATTTTTATGTGCAAAAATCATTTTTGTATATTTATCACCTAGCCAAATATCTTTAATTGTTTCATTAGTAATCGATCCTACTGATAGTTTTCCTTCATAATCTATATCGCATGGAATAACTGAACCATCAAAGTATATTGATAAACTTCTTCCAAGATAATGACATGCTTCTTTACCTCCACTACCTTCAGGATTATTGTATACATCCCATCTGTCTAACATCTTTACCATTACTACATAATCTACATATTTTTCCCAAAATTCTTTAAATTTTATTGGATCTTGTTTTCCTACATTAACTCCACTAATTCTTGTAATACATGAAGAATTTGGATATTCTTTCTCTTTAATTTCTTTAAACAATTTGATATTGTTTAGAACTTTTTCAAAATTTGCCCCAACTCGTAATGATTCAAATTCTTCCTTCAAATGTGAATCTACTGAGAATACTAAATCAGTCATTCCACTTTTTAATATTTGATGAATTAATTTTTCATTTAATCTTGTTGCATTTGTATTCATTTTTAACTCTATAAATTTTCCACTACAATATTCTATCATCTCCCCAATTTGTGGATGAAGTGTTGGTTCACCTCTACATGTTAGGGTAATTGCATTTGTTCCATTACTATGCGCTTCATCAATAATCTTTTTGAATAAATTAATTTCCATTTGACCCATCATCTGTTTATTACTTGTAAAATCATCATCAACTTGATGGCAAAATGGACATCTGAGATTACATGCTGATACAGGTTCAATAATTAAATAAATTGGAAAATTTGGAATTATTTTACTATTTTCGCAAAAATTAAATTTCTGTCTGTGTATGAGATATTTAGTCCAATTATCTATAGGCGATTTTTCTAGATATTCTAATTCTTGAGTATTTAATAAGGAAAAATCTCCTTTAATGAAATTTTCTAGAATAAAATCAAGAATTTTGACATCTTCAGATTTTTCTATTTTTTTGTAATCATCCTTCAATATGTCTACAATTTTCTCAACATCGAACTTTTTTGTTGTTAAAAATGTAATGTGCTTATCTTTCCAAGACATGAATCTATATTCGACTTAATCTTCATATAAATATAATTTAAGATAACACTTATTGTATATTATAGGTGTAGATATTGAAGAATAGTATGAAAACCACTACAAAATACACTACTGATAATAAAGTGACAATGCATTCTATCGAAGATGATGTTAATGAACGTCTAATATCAGTATTGGGAGAGAAATTTATAGATTATAGGAAAAAATGGGATTCAGTTAACAAATTTGAATTAGACACTGAATTTCCATTATACTTGCAGGTTGAACTAAACCAAATTTGTAATCTTAGGTGCCCAATGTGTTCTATTGGAGCTCCTGATGCAAATACAAAATATGTTAATGAAAGTAAAATGGATTGGAATCTTTATGAGAAAATTATTTTAGAAGGAGAGAAATACGGTTGTCCTTCTTTAAACCCTCAAGGAGTTAACGAACCTCTTTTAGAACAAAATTTAGAAGATCATATCAAATTTGCATCTAAACATGGTTTTTTTGACATAATGATGAATACTAATGCTACATTACTAAGTGAAGAACGTTCAAGGAAATTATTAGATTCTGGATTGACTAGAATAAGATTTAGTCTTGATGCTTCTACTAAAGAAACCTATGAAAAAATTAGAGTTGGTGCAAAATTTGATACTGTAATAAAAAATATTGAAAGATTTATTCAAATGAGAAATGAAACTAAAAATAAACTTCCAGTAATAGGTGTTAATTTTGTCAAAATGAGTACTAATGAACATGAAATTGAATCATTCATAGAAAAATGGCAAGATTCAGTTGACTTTATTGCAATACAAGAATTTATGCCCCCTGAACTTGATTCTGATTATAGTTATTTTTATCCATCAAATTCTGAATATAGAGAAGACATGAAAAAAGGATTCAAGTGTCAACAACCTTGGCAAAGATTCTATATTCATAATACTGGTGAAGTATGTCCATGTTGTGCATTCTTTAATTCAGAACTGGCTGTTGGAAATATAAAAGAAAAAACAATTCATGAAATGTGGAATAGTCCTAGAATGAAAGATTTACGTAATATCCATAAACAGGGTGAATTTTGGAAGGACGAATGGTGTAAAAAATGTGTAATGGGAACTTGTGGAATTAATGAATCAGATGTATTGAAGATACAGAAACTTCATGAATCAAACTGAATTAGATCTTAAAAATTCTGAAAATTTCATATTCACAATTCTATCTCCAAACAATGAGCCTCCTTCTGTAGCATTAATTGTTTTGACCCATGGAGGTGTTCTTACAATTAAATCTAAAAATGCTTCACGATAAAAATCAAAAACAGGATCTAGTAGTGCTTCTTCTTTTAGATCTTCATTGAACACTTTTCTATATCGTTGTCCCACTTTATTTTTCTCTCCATCAAAGTGATTTAAAATTTGATCATAATGTTGAGTGTTTTCTAAAGGTGTATTTCCAGGATATCCCATGTTTAATCCAATCAAACCTATGGGAGAGCATCCCAAAACTGCCCATGAAAAAATCCATGAAAAACATCCAACGTTGCCACCGGTTTGTAATGCTGAAAAACCTTTTGGATTTTTATCACTTTTTGTCATCATATTCATTAGTTTGTTTACTGAACTGATTTTTCTATAATCGTCAATTAGTGGATGAAACCAAAAAATTTCTAATCCTTTGTTTTTACATATTTCTATTGTTTCATGAATGGTGCATGTAGACATAATTGCTGAAATTCCATCAGAGTGTTCTTCAATAATTTTATGATTATAGAATTTTATTGTAATTTCATAAGGATCCATAGTTAAAACATGAAAGTTAGGAAATTTTTTTGGTGTAATACCATTTTCTAAACAAGGAACAAGCATTCTGTCTGTACATACAATTGAACCTTGATAATTACTATCTGCCAGTTTTTCAAGGTGGTTTTTTTCTTTAATGCTGGGACCTCCGCCAATTACTATTGATGAATTTTTTGGATCATGATTTTTCATTGAAATATTATTTTTTTGAAAAATATTCAATGATTGAATGTTGTTTCCATCCAAAATATCTGGTAAATTTCTTGAAAAATTATACATCCATAAATCTAGCATCGCTTGAGTTCCTTTTTGAACCCATTCAAAATTTTCAGTAGCTTTCATAAAATTAAAAACTAATATCTTAATTATAAATCGTCAATAATAAAAACATCTTCTAATCCTTCTTCACGAAAGACCACGAAAGATCCTTTAGCACCTTTAGCCTGTAGACTTTTGTTTTCAAATTCCAATCTTTTTTGTTGTTTCTTCAATTTTTCTGAAACCTCAACTTCTTTTCGCTCAGGCAATTCATAATTTGATTTTGTTAAAGGCATTAAAAAAAATCAATATTTATCATATTTAACTTTTCTACCCCAAAAATGGGTTAATTTAATGGAAATATTATTTATAATGTATTAAACAAGGATAAAACCTTGAAAGTATTACTGATAAATCCTCCAGTAAGGCAACGAATGTTGCCTCAAGAAATACCAGTCGGGTTATCTATGATTGCAGCAATCACTCAACAAGAAAATCACCAAATTGCCTTTTTGGATCTAAATGCTCATAGAGTTTCATTACAAATTGCTGCTGATGAAATAGCTATAGATGATTATGATATAATTGGTATAGGTGGTTTAAGCAGTCAGTATAAAGATATTAAAAAAATTATTCCCATTTGTAGACAAATTCACCCTGATGCATTAATTGTTGCAGGAGGTGGATTTGCAACTTACATGCCAGATAAAATTTTGCGAATACGACCTGAAATTGATATAGTCGTTATTGGTGAAGGAGAAGACACTTGGAGAGATATTCTTAAAGCAGGACCAAAAGGGGATTTTTCACAAGTGAAAGGAATTTCATTTAGAGATGATTCTGGACAAGTTGTTTTCACTGAACCTAGACCATTAATTCCCAGTATGGATTCTTTACCTTTACCTGCTTACGACTTACTTGATCTTGATATTTATGCAGAAAATTATACACTAGCATACAGTGAAGAATCTCTTTTCACCAAAAGAAAAATTCACATAATTACTGAACGAGGTTGTCCAAGACAATGTACCTTTTGTACTCATAATGGTATGAGTAGATGGGATCAAATCGTTGCAGTTGGAAAAGATAAGGTTAGAGATATGGACAAAGATTTTGGTTTTCAACAAATTGCTCGTTTTAATTCTCCTGAATACACATTAAAGCACATGTTACACTTGCATGAAAAATACAAAATGGGGTATGTTTATCTTTCAGATGAAAATATGACATCAAATAGAAAACGAACAATTGAGTTATGTAATTTAATGATTGAAAAAGGAACTGCAAGTTATTTACATTGGGGAACAGCTGGAGATGCAGCATCTGTTGATGACGACTTAATTATGTTAATGAAAAAAGCTGGATGTACTTTTATTACATTTGGAGGAGAAAGTGGAAGTGATAAGGTTCTAAAACAAGATATTCAAAAAGGTACCACTGCTGCTATGAATCAAAATGCAGTTGATATTATGAAAAGAGTTGGAATGGAACCCATTATGACTTTCATGCTTGGCAATCCTAACGAAAATATTGATGATATACTTGAAACTACTCAATTTTTTATTAATAACAATCTTGCATGTGATCCTTTCATTTGTACACCATATCCTGGAACTAAATTATTTTTAGATTATGAGAATGAAATATTGGCACAATTTGATGAAAGGTTGGCTCAAGTAAAAGATCTTCCAGAAGGATCTGTTGATGAAACTCTTGTGAAAAAATGGAAAGATGATGCATTAGATAAATTCCTTTCATCTTTGGATGATGCTGATGTTTTGAGTGCTCATGTAAGTCAAGTCTTTAATCATCATGATTTATTGGGTTTGAAAGCATTGATGTTTTCTCATGATATTCCACGTCTCCTCAAGGTTGCTCATTTAAGAAATTGGCCTCATGATGCAAAATGGGACGCTCAATGTCCAGTATGTAGTGCAGAAATGGAATTAAATAAATTAAGAAATCTAAAAACCGTCCAAGTTTAATTCCCACTTTTCAATCTTTTAGTTTTTCCTTAAGAAAATCAATTGATTTCACTGGTGATGGATCAATGTTGTTTTGTGCAGCTTTGTAAATTGTAGCATAATCTAACATGTAAATCAAACATATCAATTTTGATAATATACTTCCGTTAACTGAATCTATTTCATAATATTTTATTCCTTTTTCACAAAAATATTCTTTAAGAATCTCCCATCTCTCTTTTGTTTTTATATAATCATCATGGCCTTTAATCAATATTGGTTGAACGTTAGAATCTATTTCCCATGAAACAATTCCATTATGTGATGACTCTATAATGTCTTCTGTCATTGCATGTAGTTTCACATTTTCTTGAAGTGAATTTTTAAACCTAATTGCTGCTGATTGAAGACCAAATGGATAATAGATTACTGGAACTCCTGAAATCCATTCTGCAAGTTTAAGAGATTTATTATTTTTAGTAAGATTGTCTGAATTAATATTATTACTAATTTTTTTCAAATATTCTAGCGATTCAATAATATCTTGTTTTTTTATATCTAGAGTATTATGTAGAATGTTTAACATTGAATACAAATACGAAGTGAAAGAAGCTCTTGGAGAATGATTTTTTGGAATCATTCTATATTCAATATTATTGTCAATACAATATTTTTGCATTTTACCTCCAGAAGAAAACACAATAATTTTACAACCTATTTTATGTGCAGCATAAATAATTGATAGTGTTTCTGATGTATTTCCAGAAACACTGGTTGCAATTACTAAAGAATCTGTAGTTACTGTTTGAGGAAGAAGATATCCTTTTACTACATTAACATGAATTTTTGTTTTAGATAAAATGGATGAAAACATATCTCCAATGGCACCAGAACCACCCATCCCTGCAAAAACTATATGTTTAATATTTTTAAAATTTACAGGTTTCTGTTTAGAAATAAATGCTTCAACTGCAATGTCCGACCATTTATCATAAACTTTGTACATTTCTTGTTGATCAAATTTTTCTAAAGTAGCAATATCTAACAATCTTCTTTTTGAAAGATTCCCTTCAATAAAATATCTATCTATAATTATTTAGATTTTATTTCAATTTCATACTATGAAACTATTTCAAAAAATCATTAATTTTATTTTCAATTAATATTAGTGGTTCAAAACCAATATTTTTTTTAGCAGATGTTATATCTGCTTGACTATATTTTATTTCTCCTTTTTTTATTTCATCATGTTTAATTCTTATTCTCTTATTTGATTTAGAAATCATTAGTTCTGCTAAATTTTTAATAGTTATCGAATGACCACTTGCAATATTGTAAATCCCATTTTTTAATTTAATACTTATGACATGAGAAATTACTTTAACAACATCTTCAATTGCAACAAAATCTCTTGTTTGTTTTCCATCTCCAAATATTTTAAGATCTTCTCCTTTTGAAATTTTCTCTCCAAATTTAGTAATAACACCTGCATATTCATTTGATTGTCCAATACCAAAAATATTAAAAAAACGTAAAATTACATAATCCAAATTATTTGTAGATAATTTTTCTTCAACATATTGTTCCATAATTCTTTTACTTTCTCCATATGGAGATATAGGATTTTTCTCAGATTCTTCTTTTAATTTAATCTGAGATGAATCTGATTCTCCATAAACTGCTGCTGATGATGCAATAACAATTTTTTTGATTTTATTTTTTAAACATGCTGTTACAACATTTTTAGTTCCTTCAACATTTGTATGAAATGTTTCAATAGGATTTTCAATTGATTCTTTTACAGATATTTTTGCTGCTAAATGAATAAGTACATCATGATCTTTTAATGCAAAATCTATTTCTTTAAAATTTGTGATATCCCCTTCAATTATTTTTACATTATTTTGAAATAAATGTAATATTGAATTTTTAGAAGAATTTGAAAAATTATCAAAAATTGTTATATTATGATTATTTTTTATTAGTACTTTAATGAGATATTTCCCAATAAACCCTGCACCACCTGTAACAAAAATCTTCATAATTATTTATTTTTTTTAAAAGATATATCTTTATCATATCTTTAATTGATCTCCAAAGAATTAAAATAATATCTTGTATTATCAACAACATGAAATCTAATTTTAAAATAAATAATCTCGATGAAGATAAAGTTTCAAATTTTAATCTTCTTGATAAATCTGATGATTCTAATTTTGATGATATTCTTAATTCTTTACCAAAAGGTTGGAATCTTTGGTCAATTAGAAATACTTCAAACAAATAGTAGATTTCTCCTATTTTGATTCCTATTGGTTTTTAATGAACCTAGTTTCGATAAATCCTGATGGATATTGATAATAGCTCGTCATTACGAACTGTAGAATGGAAAGACAACAAAGTTGTAATGATCGAACAAACAAAGCTTCCAAATGAATTAGTTTTTGTAGAATATGATGATTTTAACCAAGTTGCAAATGCTATCAAAACTTTGATAGTTAGGGGTGCACCTGCAATTGGAGTATCTGGTGCATTTGGATTAGCATTAGCTGCTTTACAAAGTAAAGCTAAATCAAGAGAAGAATTACTGTTAGATTTAGAAGATGCAAGAAAAATACTTTTTGCAACTAGACCGACTGCAGTAAATCTAGGTTGGGGGTTAGAAAAAATTATGAATGTTGCAAAGACTGGAGAAACAGTAGAGCAAATTAGAGAATTAGTGATTTCTACTGCCAAAAAAATGGCCGATGAAGATATTGAAATTAACAAAACTATGGGAAAGCATGGTTCTGTTCTTTTTAATGATAATGACACTATAATGACTCATTGTAATGCAGGTGCTTTAGCTACTGTAGCTTATGGTACTGCATTAGGTGTGATTAGAGCCACTAGAGAGAGTGGAAAAAATGTTAAAGTTATAGCTACTGAAACAAGACCAATTCAACAAGGGTCGAGATTAACTGCGTTTGAGTTAAAACATGATGGATTTGATGTAAGTTTAGTTCCTGATACTGCAGTTGGATATTCGATGGCTAATGGTCTTGTAAACAAAGTTGTAGTCGGAGCTGATAGAATTGTAAAAACTGGCCATGTTTTTAACAAAATTGGAACCTATCAGGTAGCAACAATGGCAAAACAACATGGAATTCCCTTTTATGTTGCAGCACCACTATCTACAATTGATTTAGAAACAAAAGCTAATGATGTAATAATTGAAATGCGCAAAGGTAGTGAAGTTACTGGAATTGGTGAGAAAAAGACGGCTCCTGATGATATTGGTGTAATTAATCCTGCATTTGATATGACTCCACCAGAACTAATCTCTGGAATTATTACTGAAAAAGGTGTGGCTAAAGCCCCATATGAGGAATCTATCCCAAAATTATTTGAAGCTAATAATTAGAAAGTTTTTATTGTTTTTCAAACTGCCATTTACAATATGAGTACAGTTTCTCCACAAGCAATTGAGGATTCCTTAAAACAATGTATGGATCCTGAAGTTCCATTAAACATTGTAGAAATGGGATTAATCTATGGAATTGATGTTACAGAAAATAATGATGTTAATATAAAAATGACAATGACTACTCAAGGTTGTCCATTACATGAGACATTAGTTGAGGATGCAACAAGATTTGCAAAAAAAGTTCCTGGAGTAAATAATGTCAAAATCGATATTGTATGGGAACCTGCATGGTCAATGGACAAAATGACTGAAGAAGGAAAATTAAAAATTAAAAATATGGGTGCTGCTATGAATACTCCTGCACCAATTAACTATGAAACTGCATTGCCTCAAGGTGTTGGAAAATTAGTACAACAAGAAGATGGTTCAATGGTATTAGCTAATGAACATGAACAAGGATTTATGGTTAATCAAGCAATTGTTGACTTTTGGAAATCTTGTAATGGTCAACGCAAAGTTACAGATCTAGTTGAAGTGTTTGCTCAACAAACTGGATTACAAAGAAAACAAGTAGAAAAAGAAGTAATGCAACTACTACAACAACTTCGTGAAGGTGGACTGATTGCCATTGCAGGTCAACCAGACACACCAAATGTTGAATTTAAAAAGTAGTTTTAGAAAATATAGTTTGAATTTGCGCCATCAAAGTTAATTGTAACTCCTGAAAGATACTTTATTTTATTTTCAACAATTGATTTTACAAAATCCCCTATTTCTTCTGGTTTCCCAAGTCTTTTCATAGGTAATGTTTTTTCAAATTCTTTCACATTTTCAATTAATTCATGAGTTCTATCTGTATTGATAGGTCCTGGAGCAATATTTACACAACTGATATTTTTTCCAGCATATTCTTTACTTAACACTTTGAAAATTTCTGCGAATGCAGCACGATATGCTGATGAAATTATTAATTTTGTATTTGGTTCTTTAATTACACTGGAACTAATCAAAAAGATGTATCCTCCATCATTAATTTTCATATTTTGCAAGATGGTAACAAATCCCAAAAAAAGTTGATTATGATACAGTTTCCAATCATCCTCAGTTATAGTTGAAAATGGTTTGGGGGTAGGTCCTCCTGTGTTTAAAATAAGAATATCTGTTTGAGAATTTTTCTTTAAAAATTGTCTAACACTATCTAAATTTGATGTGTCTATGTCATTTTTTGATGCTGCAAAAACCTCGATATCTATTGTTTTTAGTGAATCCGAAATTGCTTTACCTATTCCCCGTGATCCTCCAAGAACAATTGCTTTACTCATATAATTTTTAAAATAAACTTGATAATTAAATTTCTTTAATTTCTGTAATTGTTCCTAGAACTGAATCCATTTGAACAATTGCTTTTTTCTCATCCCATCCTAATGCAACATACCAGTCACCAGCATCATCATGATATTTTGTTTCTAGAGTTTTGATATCTTCAGGTTTTGCATCATATTTTTTTGCAATTCCTGAAATTCCTAATGCAATTGCATCTTTTTCCTTTTCTAGACGTCTTTTCATTAATCCTATTCCTGGACTCATGATTTTCTTACAATGTATCATCTAATATAGTTAATTCATAAAATTAGCCATGACGTTGAATTTTTCTAATTGATATCTTTACAATATTTCAAATAGTCCAAATATATCGTAGAAACAAAATGAAGTTAATTCAAAGACTTTCCAATTCTACTATTGCACAATCTAGTACACTAGTTTCTCTAGTTTCAATTTTAGCAGTAATTGGTCCTATTGTAATTGTTTCAGCAGGATTTTGGGATGCAATTTCGCATCTTCAAAAAGAGCCAGATTTTTTCTGGAGTCCATCACATATTGTTGTATACTTTGGAGTTTCAATGACTACATGTGCTGCAATTATGGGCAGTATGCTAATTATTAGAAAATCAGTTAAAGGATCTCTCAAAATGGGAATTAAACTTGTCATTATTGGATCTGTATTACAAATAGTTTCAGGTTTTGGTGATTCTTTATCTCATGATTTATTTGGAATTGATGGATTAATTTCATGGTCACATCAACCACTTGAATTAGGTTTGGTACTTGCATCGTTGGGTGCAGTTTTAATTTTAAAAAATAGAGAACATACAAAACTTAAAACATTTCTTCCTTTCTCTATAGTTGCATTTTTGTTTTTTACAACTTGGTTAATTTTTAATTTAGTATTAATTTTTGGACATACAATTCAATGTATTCAAATCTATGAGATATTCTCTTCAGGTTGCTCTATATTGTAATTTTTTATTTTTAAATATGAAATTATC
>Ga0209992_10000583_pt1 | contig 47614 bp, 31 predicted proteins | sample 2SBtaG_2_FD_182564 | JGI IMG/M metagenome (GOLD analysis project Ga0209992, IMG submission 182564) | Deep subsurface microbial communities from Kolumbo volcano to uncover new lineages of life (NeLLi) - 2SBTROV12_ACTIVE470 metaG (SPAdes)... | ecosystem: Environmental > Aquatic > Marine >... | reverse complement strand
GTCGCTGTCGGCGTGTCCGTCGCTGTCGCCGTGTCCGTCGGCGTTGCGGTGTCGGTGGCCGTTGCAGTATCGATGGCCGTTGCGGTGTCGGTGGCAGTCGTAGTGTCGGTGGCAGTCGTAGTGTCGGTGGCAGTCGTAGTGTCGGTGACGGTCGCCGTGTCGGTCGCCGTCGCCGTGTCCGTGGCCGACTCGGTGTCAGTGGCCGTGTCGGCAGCCGTTGCGTCGACGACGGCCGCGCGCTCGGCGTCCTTGCGCTCCAGCCGGGTCTGGAAGGCGAACTCGTCCTGGCCGACGTCGGGCGGGCCGACGCAACCTCCCGCCAGCATCGCAGCGAGGGTGACCAAGGCGGCCAGTCGCGTCTTTGTGGCGCTGTTCATCGTCCGTTCCATCGCCTCAGAATCGCCAGCTCACGAGCAGCCCGCGCCCGGTTGGGGTGACGTGCCATGAGCGCGACGCGGCGCCGATCGATGCGGGTCGAGACATCAACAAGTACGCGCCCACGCCGGCGGCCAACGCGCCCGTCGCCATCGTCGCGATCGCGATCGTCTGCTGGCCCTCGATGTCCTGCTTGGCGGCATTGTACTCGTCGTTGGAGATGCCGACGATCTTGCCGGAGTCGTCCTTGCGCTGCAGGTCCTCTTCGACCTTGGCCGAGTCGTCCGCCGCGACCTTGAGCAAGTACGCACCAACTCCGAGCACGACCACGCCGACACCCGTGGCGCCAAACGCGACCGGTGTCTTCCAGGCCGCTACAGCCGCGCCGCCCCCGCCCACGGTCGCGCCTTTGTTCGCCATTGTCGACGCCGGCGCGTTCTTCACCGACGCTGCTTTGGCGGCGCTGATCCGTTCCTTCTCACTCGCCGCTGCGTCCTTCTTGCGCTGCGCCTCAGCGGCCCGCGCAGCCTCCTCTCCGAGTCGCTTGCGGGTCTCCTCGACCTCACCGAGGTGCACCTCCGTCCGCTTGCGTGTCCTGGCGTCCACTCCGTCGAGCGTGAGCACCTCGCGGTAATGCGTTTCGGCCGCCCCCAACAGGAAAGCTCGCTGCTCGGAACGCGCCGCGTTGAACAAGAAGCCGGGCAGCGGATGGATCTTGTACGCGTCGTGAAAGCGCTGCGCGGCGACCTTGTACTCCTTCTTTGCGTAGTGGTGCTTGGCCAACGCGAGCGCTGCCATCGCCGCCTTCTCGTTGCCGGAATCCGACGGCGGCGCGGCGTCGGCACTGCGACTGCAAGGCGCCAATGCAAGGCTGCACAACAAGGCGGTAGACAAGACGATTGCCAAGAATCGCACGGTTCGGCTCGCGTTCGAGAGGTTCACCCATCGTACGGTACGCCCGCGACCCCGGGCAACCGCCCGCTACGACTCGCCGCCGTGCGACGCTCATGGCACCGAGGCATCCCATGAAACCTACGCGACCGCGTCGCCGGCGCGCGCTGCCCTATGCGGCCCGAACTTGGGCCCACACGACTCTCTCGCCGCGGACCGGACGCGCAGAAGGTCGAGGTGCGTCTTGGTTGCAACGCGCTGAACAGGATGCTGGAGGTCGGGACGGCGAGGTCGATGGTGATCGGTCGATGAACCGGATCCCGCCCCAGCACAGCGATCGAGTTGCAGCACAGTTCAGGCGGTTGTGCGAATCAGGTTCGACGACCGGATCCCGCCCCAGTACAGCGATCGAGTTGCAGCACAGTTCAGGCGGTTGTGCGAATCAGGTTCGACGACCGGATTCCGCCCCAGCACAGCGATCGAGTTGCAGCACAGTTCAGGCGGTTGTGCGAATCAGGTTCGACGACCGGATCCCGCCCCAGCACAGCGATCGAGTTGCAGCACAGTTCAGGCGGTTCTGCGAAGCAGGTTCGACGACCGGATCCCGAAAGGGATCCGGGGTATGCTCCCCCAATGGCCACCGACGTCGCTGATCCCGCACCGATCCTGCTGCTCGACCTGCGCAAAGAGGCGCGCGGCTTTTTCCAGGCCGAAAACCTGCACGACGCGGCGGAACGTCTCGTCGCTGACGGCTTCGACGTCAGGCTGGTGCGGTCCGTGGCTACCTTGCGGGGCGATGATTGGTCCTTGCGCATCGCGTGCTTCGTCGCGGACGTGAACCCACGCGCGGTGGTGGTCGAGCGGCTCTGGGACGAAGACCTCGTGGGCTTGCTGCGCGATGGCGGCAGGCAGGTTGTGCGACTCGATGACGGGCACGAAACGGCGCTCGATGGGCACTATGACGCGATTCTCGGCGAAGACGCGCTGGTCGACTGGCTCCGCGGTTCGTCCACCCCCGAGCGCGCCCGGTCATTGCCAACAACGTTCTTGCCGACAACGCGCGAGCTGCGCGCCCGCAAGGACGCCTGGCAGCCCACATCCCGCAAGCTTCGTTTCGACGTGCTCGAGGACCCGGACAACGAGCTCGCCATCGGTCGGGCTGTCGTTCGAGGCCCGGCCGAGGGCTGCCCGTTTCTGCTCGATGCCCGCCGCAACCCCGTATTCGCCGACCTGCAGATGGACGGGATGCAGCACCGCGGCTGCACGTTTTGCCTCGACAACCTGGGCGCCTTTGCGATGCCGGCCGGGGATGCCGTCATCGACGCCTGGATGGCCGGCATTATCGACGCGCGTCGAGCCGATCCCGGGTTGCGCGAGGTCGTGCTGGCCGACGAGCGCCCCCACCCCAACCTGCCCGCGCTGTTCTCGGCCATCGCCGACCATGACCAACTCGCAGGACTCGCGATCCTCATCAAGACACGCGTGGACTGGCTCTTGGAGTTTGCCGACACGGCGTTGACCGAAGCGCTGACGATCGCCGCCGACTCCGGCTTGCAGCTACACGTCTACCTGGTCGGTTTCGAGAGCTTTGAGCCCTTCCACCTGCAGCTCTTCAACAAGGGCGTTACCGTCGCGGATAACGTGGCTGCCATTGCCTGTCTGGCCCGCCTGCAGGACGCTTTTCCGAAGGCGTTCGAGTACCGCCGCTACCGCGCACACGGCATTGTGCTTTTTACGCCCTGGACAACCCCCGAACACCTGCTCGCCGGGGCGCAAGTCATGCACGAGACGGGGTTTTCAGCGCTTCGATCCGGCGCGTGGCGGACGCGGCTGCGGATTCACCCGGGCTTGCCGCTGCACGCGCTGGCCCTGCGCGATGGCCTGACCGACACCACGTTCCCCGAGCGTCGACCCGATCGCGCCCGCGAGCAGGGCTACAACGCGTCCATCCCATGGCGATTTGCCGATCCACGCACGGCGCTCGCGTTTGCGATCCTGCAGGACGTTGCCTGGCGGTTGGAGAGGCGCATCGACGAAGCGCTGGTGATAGGCATTGTCGCGGCGTTCGCAGCCGCCCATCCCGAGCTGGCGGACCGCCCCGATTTCGTCGACATCGCCCACCTCCCACTGCTCGCCGCCCTGATTGCGTGTGGACCCCGCGTCGCGGATGCGGATTGGTCCGACGTCGTGGGACTGGCTTCGGATCCCAACTTGCTTCGCCTGCGAGACGACCCATCGGCCGACCCCTTCGTCGTTCGCCGCGAGCCGCTGCCGTTTTCTTCGACCGACCTCGCGGTTGCGTACGAAGCGATGGGCTGGTCCGCGGTCGCGGCGGGTGAGCGCGGAGACGTGGTGGTTGTCGCGCGTGACCAGGCCGGCCTGGACGAAGGCTTGCGCCGGCTCGCCACCGACCGGGACAGCCGTCACGAGAACGCCCAGCGGCCGACCGCCGATGTGATGAAGACACCCCGCCTCGACGGCGCCATCAACAGCCGTTTCGACAATGGTCCTATCGGGCTCGCGGACGGTCTGACTGTCGGCGGGTGGGCGCCGGTCCTGCGGGGGATCGAACTGCAGCTGCGCGCTGCCCTTGTGGACGACCCGCTTCGGGTTTGGGTGCTCCCGCTCGACCCCGGCGACGAACCGGGCGATAGCAACGCATGGACGTCTACGCATCACGCGCTCGCGCACCAACGGGCGCCGGCCGGATGGTCCGGACCGACCATCGACAACGCGATGCAACACGCGGTGGCGCTGGTCATCGAGCTGGAAGAAGAAGCCGCGGCAGGTCGAAACGACACCGACACGGACGGATTGCCGTCGTTGCCGCGTCGGCAAGACGAGGCGCTTGTCGCGATCGCAGCCCGCCTCGGCATCGATGCCTTCGAACCGGCGGGTGTGCACGCGCATTGGCGCTGGCAGGGGTTGACGGTGGACCTGCACGGCGGCCGCCTCGTGATGGCGATGGAGGGACCGTCCGGCGCGCGATTTGACGTGATCGGCCGACGCCGGGGCGAGATGGACCGGGCGCTTGCACAGAGCCGCTGGCTGGACCTCGCCCACGCCGATTTGCCGAGCGGCCTTGCCGGGGTCGAAGCGCACGCGGCGATCGATGCGCTCGCGGTCGAATTGGTCCGTCGCGAGGAGGCGTCCAAGGCCTCATTGAGCGCTTCAGCAAAAGATCGTAAGGAACCTGACGACCATTTCGCGGGCGGCGTCGACGAGTTCGGCGCCCCGCTCGAGAAGCTCGCGTTTCGGATCGGGCTCAAGCCCGTGCTTCGGATCGAGCGCGTGCCGTTTTCACGTTGGCAGCAAGTCGCCGCGGACGTCGCGCATGGTCACGCCGAGGTTGGCAACGTCCGCTATGATGGGGCACAACATGGCCGCGTCGACGACCCCGAGGGCGCGCTTGTCGACGTGTTCATCGGCCATGACCGCGCTTGTGCACAGCAGGCCGTGAAGCTCGACGCGTGCGAAAAGGTCGATGGCGATGAAGACGCCACCCGGGAGCTGGGCCGGCTACTGGGCTACCCCGACTGCTGCGTCGACGCGTTCCTGCGCACCCACAATCCCGGCGACAACACCGATTGGCCGCGCACCATCGCCGCGCGCAGTGGCCCCGGACCCTGGTCGTGGGTGGTCTCAGCGCTGCCGGTCGAGCGCATCCTGCTGCCGTTCATGCCGTGCCGATTCGACTGCCCCGATGCGGTCGCTTGGGGAGCCCGCCTCGCCGAGGCGCTCGCAGAGGAGGACGGTGCGCTCCATGCTCGTGTGAAGGCAGCCCACCAACGCGTGTTCAGCTATCGCGACTGGCGGGATTTCGAGCCCGTGGTGGCGGAGGTGGAGGGTCGCGTCGATGCTGGCGACGGCGTTGTGCTCGACTTCACGAAGCGGATGTAGCGTCGGCGACGGCGGGTTCGGTTGGGGCCAGTGCGTTGTTGTCGGGCGGAGAGAGCGCGTTGTCGGGCGGAGAGAGCGCGTTGTCGGGCGTGGCACCCGCTGCCTGTTCATCGCCCGTCTCGTGGTCATCCTCGATGAACTCCGCACGGATGCGTTGACCCACTTCGCCGGCTTGCGACAGACCGATGCGCATCAACACGGGCCCGGTCAGCTGGTTGATGGCGACGACCGCGAGGATCAGCACGCCAGCTTGTTTGCCCAGCTCGCCAAACGTCCGTTGCATGATGAGCGCGAGGGCCAGCGCGAGGCCGGCTTGGGGTAGCAACCCGGTCCACGTCCACTTGCCGACCATGGGTTCGGCGCCGGATCGGTCCGACGCGATCTTCGACCCGCCCCACAACGCGATGCCGCGAACGACCGCGATGATTGTCGCCGGAATCGCGACGGCGGAGAGGGCGACGAGGTCCAGCGACGCCCCCGCGACGGCGAAAAAGACGAGGTAGACGGGCAACGACGCGCTCTCCAGGTCGTGCAGCAGCTTGCTGGCGTCGACGCGGGTCAGGTTCTCGATGAACAACCCGGCGGTGAGCGCGATGATGAGCGGATCGAGGTGAGCGCGCTTGCCGGCTTCGGCGAGGACGACGCAAACCATGAGCACGAACAGGCCGACGCTGCGGTCGACGTTCTTGATGTAGAGGCCCAGCACCGCGCCGACGACGACGCCGACGCCCATCGAGCCGAACAACTCCCAGCCCACCATCCCGACCGTATGCAGCACATCCGCGTCGCCGCCGAGCATGGCTTGGGCGATCGATGAGACGACGGCGTACAACACGATGACGACGAGGTCGGCGATCACCACGAGCCCGAGCGTGACGCGGCTGACCGGCCCGTCGGCGTCCGTTTCGGTGAGCAGCGCCATGACAACAGCGGGCGACTGCGAGGCGAGGACCACGCCGATTGTGGTGGCAAACACGACGGCGGAGATGAGCTCGAGCTCGCCGAGCCAGGGCAGCATGGAGCGCAGGGCGAGCAGGGTGACCGTGATCAGCGCAGCGCAGCCGAGCACGGCCCACGTCGTCATCGCTCGGATAACCGCGAGCAGCGGCTTCATCTTCTCGAAGTTGAGTTCGCCGCCTGCCGTGAGCGCGATGAGGCAGATGGCGACCCCGTTGATCAAGCTGAGGTCGGCGACCATGTCGTGGGTAAGCAGGCCAAGCGCGTACGGGCCCGCGATGACACCTGCGAGCAAGTAGCCGGTCAGTTGAGGTGTCTTCAGCGGGATGCACAGCCGGCCGCCGAAGAGCGCGCTGAGCAGTACGAAGCCAAAAGCGAGCTCGGTGTCAGTGACGAGTCCCGAGGTCGCCGCTGATCCGCCGTCGGGCAGGAAGGTCCGGACCGCCTGCATGAGCAAGCCGATCATCAGCAGCGTGATGAGCGCCATCATGCAGTCGCCTCCGACGCGTCAGGGGCCGCGGACTGCGGTGGCGCCGGCGGTTCGGCTTGGCGCGCCGTCGATGCGCCCGGTTTGGCGCCGAACCCGAGCTGGGTCTGGAGCCACGTTCCGGCAGTTCGATCCCAACCTTGCGCCAGCAATTCGAGCACGATCGTCCCACCGACAACGGCCGTGACGATCCAGCCGCCGCTGAACCCGCCGTAGAGGCTCTCCCACCCGACGACGAGGGCGATCGAGAGGCCTGAGACCCGCGCGAAGATGCTCCGGCCCGAACGCAGCGCGTCGTATTCGTGGTCGACATCGGCGCGCTGCAACGCCCGAACCGACACCCATTTGCCGAGCAGTCGGGCGATCACGAAGGCAGGAACGAGCAGCCAGCCGCGCCAATCGCTGATGTTCCAGAACGCGCCGACGCAGGTGAGAAAGACGAGGTAGAGCGGCCACTCGACCCGCGACAAGATGTCCCACAACTGCTGTTTGGGGCGCGCCAGGGGCAGGTTGGACACCATCGCGCCGGCGATGAAGCACACAACGATGGGGGACAGCCACAGGTAGTCGGCCATGCCGGCCGCGAACGCCACCGAGCCGAGCGTGATGGCGAGGAACTCGGAGCTCGTCGCGCGCTGCCGAAGCATGATGTGCACGAGCAGGCCGATCGCCACGCCCATGCCCAGGGCGATGAAGATCCACGCGGTTCCCGGCAAGCGCCACGTGTACACGTCGCCCTCGGGGCGGAAGTACGCGGTGAGGAAGAGCAGGGCGACAACCGCGGCGATCTCGTCGAGCTGTTCGGTGACGGTGACGATGTCGTCGTGTTCGCTGTGGAAGCTCGCGTAGCAGTGCGTCTTGGCGGCGCGCGCGGCGGTCATCGCGCTGGCGGCCCCCAGGACAATGGCGTCGCGAATAACGGTGGCGTCGGCCGTGTCCGCGGAGAAGGCGAGCATAAGCGCCCCGCAGAACGAAAACACCATGACGAACGGGCCTGCGATCTGCACCGCGATGACGGTCGGCATGCCGTGCGGGAGCCTGTCGAGATAGCCGATGTTGAACCGAAACCCGACGAGGAAGCCGAGCCACCCCAGCCCGAATTCAAACAGCGGCGCAAGGTGACGCAGCGCGTTGTCGTCCAGTACGCCGACCCACTCCGACCGCAGGACGAGACCGAGCAGCACGAACGGCAAACCCGCGCCGATGACATGTTCGAAGCCCAGCGCATGTTCGGCCTGGCGAACGCGCGGATGACCGGCCAGCCACGCCAAAGCAAACACGGCCAACAGCCCGATCAAGGTGCGCAGGACGACGCCCTGGCCTTCCTCGACCTTCTCCATCTCGGTCTTGGGTTCGGCGGGTTCTTCGGCGGGCTTCTCGACGCGCCCCATCATCGGTTTGACGACCCGCGGCGGTGCCGGCGGCCACATCGGAATGGTCAGCGCAATCGTCGCTTCGGAGGGCAAACCCGTGGGCGTTGTAGCTGCAGCTGGCGACGCGGTCGCGGACGATGCCGTCGCGGATCCAGAGAGCCCCGTCGCTGTCACTATCGCCGTCGCCGTTTCCGTCGCGGGATCTGGATTGTCGACGTCGCTGGGCGTTGCGGCGGCCGTCGAACTGACGATCAGCGTCGCTGCTGCGATCCACCACCGGATGCCAGGTCGCAGCCCCGCCGTAGAGCGAAGCCGACTACTGGCACTTGCCCGTCGTGAGGTTGCACTTCTTGGGGAGAGTGCAGCCACCAAATGACTTGCCGCCGCACCAGCCTCCGCATCCGTCCGGGCCACATTCCTTTCCTGAGCAGAGAGGCACACAGGCAAGCTTTGCACACTTGGCCGCCGCGGTGCACACGACGCCCGGCTTGCACGTGCCACATGCGCCGCCGCAGCCGTCATCGCCGCACTCGCGACCGGCGCAGTTGGGGGTGCAGGGATCCTGGCATTTGCCGTTGTTCACGTTGCATGTGAGCCCGTCGGGACACGCGCCGCAGTCGCCGCCGCAGCCATCGGGGCCGCACATCTTGCCCGTGCACTGCTTCTGGCACTCGGGGCAGAGCTTGGCGAGCGCGTTGAACTCCTGGAGCGTCTTGGCGCAGCACTTGGACGGCTTGTTGGTCTGCGGATCGAGGCCGTAGGCGAGGCAGAGCGGTCCGCAGTAGCACAGCGGCAGGCCGGCTGGGTCGATCTTCCAGTCGCCGCATTGGCCCTTGCACTCCGCGAAGGAGGAGCACTTGCCGGTCTCGTGGTCGCACTTCTGACCTTTCTGGCAGCCGCCACCCAGTTTTCCGCAGTTGCCACCGCAACCGTCCGACCCGCAAACGCGCGCCGACCCGTCCTTGTTCTTGCAGCGCGGCACGCACTGGATGCAGGCGTTGCCGAGGCACGATTCACCCGGGTCGCATTCGCCGCAGGTGCCGCCGCAGCCGTTTGCGCCGCATTCTTTGCCGAGGCAGCTGGGCTCGCACATTCGGTGGCCCAGTCGACCGCGACCCAGTTGGCCCTGGCCGTTGGCGCCCCAGCACGACAGCTCGCCGCCCGAATCCCGCGCGCAGGTGTTTCGGTCGCCTGCCCGCACTTCGATGATGTTCTTGAGCACCTGGTTGTTGACGCCCGCCCGCACCGGCTTGGGCATGTGGTGACTCTCGAGCGTGTAGTCGCCGGTCTGTCCGACCTCGTTGTTGCCCCAGCAGAGCACCGTCTTGTTGGACAGCAGCACGCACGTATGCCCCTTGCCGCATGTGATCTGCTGGGCGGTCTTGATGCCCGGCACCTTGTACGGTTTGGTCACCGGGTTGCCCGCGGCCTTGCCGATCTGACCGCTGTTGTTGCGTCCCCAGCACCAGACGCTCGAGTCCGAGTTGCGGATCGCGCACGTGTGGTAGCCGCCCGTGCAAAGGCCCTTGATGACCCCGGTGCCCTTGATCAGCGTCGGCTTTGCGGCGTTGTTCTTGTCGATCTTGCCGTTGCCGATCTGACCGAACCGCTGCGAGCCAAAACAGTACGTCGCGCCGGCGTTGGTCCGGACGCATGTGTGCCCGATGCCCGTGGCGACGGCGTTGACGTTGACGTTCTTGAGGATCGCCTGGGGCGCGCTGTAGTCGATGTGCGTGGTGCCGGTGCCGACCTGGCCTTCGTCGCTCTTGCCCCAGCAGAACAGCTTCTTGTTGTTGATGGCGCACGTATGGTCGTGGGCGGTCGCGACCGCTGTTGCGGCGTTGAGGCCCTTGACGGAGGTCGGCAGCAGGCGGTCGGTCTTGGAACCGTCGCCGAGCTGGCCGTAGTCGTTGTAGCCCCAGCACAGGACCCGCTGCAGCGTCTTCGCGCCGAGCTTCACCTTGCGAATGCCGCACGTGTGGTTGTTGCCGGCGTCGAGCGCCAGCATGTGCTTGAGCGCCACGACCGGTGTTGGCCGCTTGTAGCTGATGGTCTTGGCGTTGCCGAGCTTGCCGCCCGAGCCTTCGCCCCAGCACCTGACCGTGCCGAGCTTGCCGATCATGCAAGCGTGCGCGCGTCCGACCGCGATGGACTTGGGTGGGTCGTTGTTGGGGGCGCCGCAGAGCTTGGTTGAGCAGCTCTTGCGCGCGCCGCATTGGGGGCGGCAGTGCTTGGCAGCGAGGGCAACACACTTGGTGGCCCACGCCTTCTTGCAGCAGCTTGAATCGCGCTGGCAGACGCACGACTGGACCCAGGAGTCGGCGCATCCAGCGCTCGTATGAGCCTTGCAGCAGGTGGCCTTCACATCGGGCACGTTGCAGGCCGCGCCGCGCCAGCCGCTCTTGCACTTGCACTTGCCAAATGAGCAGGTGCCGTTGTTGTTGCAGATCGTGCCGGGCACCGTCGTTGGGCAGCCCAGGCCCTTGGTGCCGCACGCCGAGCCGTCGAACTCGAAGCGATCACATGCGAACCGGGACCGGCACTTCACAGACCCGAGCGGGGCTTCGGCGATCTTGTCGATGTCGATGCATTGGCCCTCGCAGTCTTCGATCTCGTTCATGCCGGGGCACAAGCCGGGCAGCGTCGGTTTGCCAGGCGTGCAGTCGCCCTCGTCGAACGAGTACGTGAGGCAGCGCAGATCGGGCCCCTGGATGCGGTCGGCGATCGGCGGAAAGAGGTCTTGCGCGCCGTCGTTGCAGCGGCCGTTGCCGAGCGCGGCGTCGATCAGCTTGCCGTCAAAGCAGCGCCCCTGGCAGTCACGAATCTCGCCCACGTTGGGGCAGTCGCTGCAGTCGCCGCCGTCCCAGCTCGTCTCCGGGCAGCGCAAATGCGGGCCGAGCTCGACCCCGTAGTCGCACTTGCCATTGCCGTAGTGCTTGGCGTCGACGCACGAGCCCAGGCAGTCGCGCTTCTTTCCCGACGGACAAGCGGTCAATGTGGCGTAGCAATCGGCCGGAATCGAACCCTGGTAGACGACCGCGTCGCCGTTGCCGCCGATATCTTCGACCGTCAGCTGCAGCCACACGTCGCCGAGGTTGCGCACGTCGTACACGCTCAGCGGTGCGCCAGAGCCCCGCGAGCAGTACATCCGGTTGCCGATTGCGGGCTTGGGTTTGTAGCACTCCTTGATGAACTTGCCGCCCGACTGGGTCTGCGTCTTGTCGACGAGGAAAGGCACGTGCGACAGCGGCATCGAGTCGAAGAAGAGCGACTTCTTGTCGAGCAGGTGGGCCGCGATCCTCGGGTTGGGGAACGTCGCGCCGCGCGTGAACGAAAACGCCGGGTTCTCCGCGCCCGTCTCCTGCAACATCTGGGCGAGGATGAACGCGCCGTTGCGGGGCGTGACCGCCGAGATGCCGTACGGCTTCTTTACGTAGACGGTCTGCGAGATGAGCGCGCCGGTCTTGACGTCGAGATCGATGTGCCAGACCCCCGGCCAGCCCGCTGAAGTCGCCCGTGGCTCGCACGTGTAGCTCGGTTTGCCGTCGTCTTGTCCCTTGGGGCACGCCGTGGGCACGCCTTTGTTGTTCTTCTTCTGGTCTGCGTTGCTGATCCACGGGCAGTTATCCGCGATGTTGAGCACCCCGTCGCCGTCCGCGTCGTTGTCGATGCAGTCTGAGATCCCGTCGCCGTCCTTGTCGTTGTAGCCCTTGTCGCCCTTCTTCTCGCACGGGCACTTGGATTTTTCGGGCTCGACATAGCGGATCGGCGCCTCGTTGTGGTCCACGCCGCCCTTGATGCGCCGCTTTGTGTACAGGATCGTGTTGCCGCGGGGATGACGCGCGACCAGCACGTTTTGGTCCCAGTTCGCGCGAATCGTGCCGTCCTTGCCAATCTCCGCAGCTACCGAACCGAAAAACTGCGGATAGGCCTTGCGCTGGCCGCTGTCGTCGGGCGCTCCGGGCGGCTTGAAACGTGCCGGGGCCGTGTAGCCGTAGCGCAGCCGCGCGCGGGCCAGGTTCTTGGACGTCGCCGTGTCCATCTTGGCTTGCAGCTTGATAACGCCTTTGCCGCCGCAGGTGATGGTGACGTCGCCCTGCTTGGTCTCGGTCTTGCACTTGGCGCTGCCCTTGCCACCGTTGGGATCGCAGGCCGCATCACACGCCGTGCGCGACTCGATCAGCTTGGACGCGTCGCAGGTGATGACCTCCTGGCCGTTGCACCAGCTGCCCTTGCCGAGGCTCTCGCACGGGTTGCCCGGGCTGAACACGACGATCTTGCTCACCGCTGGCCCGATCGACGGCATGAACACGTCCTCGAGCTTGCCGGTCTTCGGGTTCTTCACCTTCACCGTCTTGCCAAACAGCGTCTTGTTGCAGTTGTTGGTCGTAAACCGCAGCCGCAGCTTCACCTTCGTCACGCCGGGGAACGCCTTGGGCAAGAGCACCGTCGCGCTGCCGCGTTCGGGGCCCATCATGAATTTCAGCTCGCGCCACTTGATGCCGTCGGGGGACAGCTCGACCGCCAGCGTGTGGGTCGGATGCCACTGCGTGAATCCGCTGGGGACCACGCCGACATAGAGCAGCGCGTGGCCTTTCACGTTGAGCCACGGCGTGATCGCGTACGCCTCGATGCCCTTGCCGCTGGACGTGCAGATGTAGCCTTTGCCGTCGTTGAAGTTGAGCGTGCAGGAATGCCCCGGACCGCGTGGCGTAAGGTCGACGCCCCAGGCCGCTGCCGACTTGACGCCCTTGGCCGTGTGCGCGTTGACGTACACCCACTTGTCGGCGCGCTGGCTGTTGCACTTGAAGTCCTCGATGTACGGCAGCTCCAGCACTTCCTTGCCCGTGCCGTTGCCGCCGATGGGCTTGGACAAGTTGGCGATGTTCATGCCGAGCGGCTTGTGCTTGGGCGGCGCGTTGTCGCCGGCCTGCGAACCCGAATCGTCGCTGTCGTGCTCGAAGGTGGGCTGGTAGTCGATCTTGTCGGCTTCCCCGTAAAACCCCGTGACCGTACTGCGCCAGCTGTCCACGCCCGTGATCTCCTTGAACTTGTCGAGGTAGTACTTCTCCAGCGGCGGGAAATAGAGCGCGATGCCGGTCGCTTCGGCGGTCACGACCCCGGCGACGGAGTGCACAACGAGCCCCGACAGCGCCTTGAGCAGGTTGTCTTTGAGCGTGCCCAGCCCCGACTCCAGGTTGGCCATCTGCTCGCTCATATCGCCAACATCGATCTGGAAATAGGCGTCTTCGGGGTTATCGGAGCGCCCGAATTCCTGCACAGAGTCGCGGCTTTGGCCCATCTTCGTGGCGAGCTTCTCGAGGTCCTTGCCCATCGAATCGGCGATCGCTTTGACCGCGTCCGTCACCGGCGTGAGCTTGGCCAGGTCGAGCAGGGCGAGCGTGATCGACGAGCTCGTCTGCTCGTCCTCGGCCTGCTTCTTGTAGGCGTCGATAATGGCCTTGCCGACGTCGGTGATCGGCGTGTTGGGCTTCTTGGCGACCGTGTCCCACGCGCTGTGATCCCAGCCGTGGCCGGGCTCGAGGTCTTCGCTGGCGAGCATGTAGTCGGCGTACGGCGACATGACCTGCGCGGTGGTGAGCGACGCCATCAGGCACGCGTCGAACCCGATCACGTCGAGCTTGCTGATCTTGGCCCCGGAGAGGCCCGCCTTGATGCCATCCCCCATCTCCTTGAGCGTCAGCGCGTCGTTGTTGCTGCTGCTGTCATCGCCGCCAAAGCCCTGCCACGCATGGCCGTGGTTCCAGAGCACGAGCACGTTGCGATCGGCCTTGTAGGTCGAACCCGCCCACGCGATGAACTCCTCGAGGTGCTTGGAGTCGCCCGTGTTCGTCTCGCCGAGGTCCTTGATCTCGCTGAGCTTGCCCTTCGCAATGACCAGCCGCTTGGTGGTCTTGAAGTCCGCGATGCCGCCCACTTTGTCCGATGAATAGCCGTCGGCCCGGTCGATCTGCACCGCGAACGTCAGGTGATCGGCGCCGGTCACGTTGATCAGCTCGTTGATGTCGGCGAGCGCGCTGGTCTCGAGGTTGTTGTCCGCGGCCATGTAGATCATCACCAGCCAGGTCTTGTTGGTGCTGTTGCAGCCTGAAATCTGGGTGTAGGTGCAGCCCTTCTTGCTGTCGCACTTGTCGGTCGTGCACTTGTCCTTGTCGTCGCACGTGACCGCCTTGCCCGCTGTGCACTTGCTGCCCGAGCAAGCGTCGCCGGTGGTGCACTTGTCGCCGTCGTCACAGGGCGCGGCGTTGGACTTGAACTGGCAGCCCTTCGTCTTGTCGCAGACGTTGTCGGTGCAGGCGTTGGCGTCGTCGCAAACCTTGGTGTTGCCCGCGATGCATTTGCCGGACTTGCAGGCGTCTTTGACCGTGCAGACGCTGCCATCGGCGTCGCAGGACGCGCCATCGGTGGACTTATCGGCCGCGTACCCGCACTTGCCCGTTTTTGCGTCGCACTTGTCGACGGTGCAGGGGTTCTTGTCGTCGCACGTGGTCGATTTGCCCTTCGTGCACGCGCCGCCCTGGCATTGATCGCCGACCGTGCATGCGTCGCCATCGGCGTCACAGGGATCGCCGTCCTTTGCGGTCTTGGTCACGCAGCCCTTCGCCGGATCGCAAGACACGCCCGCGCAAGGTTTGCCCGAGCCACAGGACACCGTCGTCCCGGCGCACGTTCCGCCGCTGCACTTGTCGGACTTGGTGCACTTGCTGCCGTCGTCGCACGCAACGGTCGATGCCGCGTTGGTCACCACGCATTTGCCGGTCTTGGTCACGCAGGCGTTGATCGTGCAGACGTTGCCCGTGGCCTTGCACGTCACGACGGTCGCGGCGTCGATCTTGCACTTGCCGGCGCTGGTGTCGCACTTGAACACGCCGTTGCAGGCGTTACCGTCGTCTTTGCAGTCCGCGTCTTTCTTGCAGTCGCAGATGTCCGTGCCGCCGCATTTACCGGTCGAGCGGCACTTGTCGTCCTTGGTGCACGTGTTGGTGTCGTCGCACGGGACGTCGGGCGTGATGGTCGTCGTGCATTTGCCGTCTTTGCAGCCGTCTTTGGTGCAGACGTTGCCGTCGTTGCAGGCCTTGGGCGTGGACTTGTCGCACTTGCCGGCCTTGCAGGCGTCGTCGGTTGTGCACTTGTCGCCGTCGTCGCACGGCTTGTCGTCCATCGCCTTGCTGTCGTTTTCGCACTTGCCGTCGGCCTTCTTGCACGAATCGAGAGTGCACGCGTTCTTGTCGTCGCAGTCCTTGGCCTTGCCGGCGCACAACCCGCTCTTGCACACCGCGCCTTGAATGCACTTGTCGCCCGCGTCGCACGTCTTGCCGTCCGCGGCGTTCTTGTTGACGCAGTTGCCGGTCTTCGGATCGCAGCTGCTCAACTCGCAGGGACCGCCCGCGGTGCAGCTCTTGACCGTTTTGCCGGCCTGGCACTTGCCCGCAAAACACTTGTCGCCGGTTGTGCACGCGTTGCCGTCGTTGCAGTCGATGCCCGTCTGCTTGTCGGAGAAATCACAGCCCTTGTCCGGGTCGCATACGTCCTTGGTGCACGGATCCTTGTCGTCGCACACGATCGCGGCGCCTTCGCACTTGCCCGCCTTGCAGGTGTCCTTGTCGCTGCACTTGCTGCCGTCGTCGCATTTGCCGCCGTCCGTGGGTTTGCCCTCGCACACATCGGACTTGTTGCAGGTGTCCTTTTCGGTGCAGGGGTTGCCGTCGTCGCACGACTTGCCGGCCGGGCATTTGCTGGGCTCGGCGTCTTTTTCGGGGCCCGCGTCGACCGCTTCGGTGTCCGCGGGGCCCGCGTCGTCTTCGGTCTTGGGGTCGCCCGGGTCGTCGGTGCAAGCGAACGAAAAGCAGAGGAGTGCGCAAAGCACCGCGCTGCCCAGGGGGGAGTGCATCGTCATCGTGCTGTCCGTCGGTAGCGGGAGTGTGTACCTGTGCCTGCAGGGTAGTGCCGGCGCCGCCTCGCTTCAATGACGCTTGCCGCCAAGAGCGCGCCACCGGTACCGTGCAGCGTGATGTCCGCGCCCAAACGAAGCTCGCTGCTCCTCGGCCTCGCCGCCTTTGTGGCGTTTGCAGCCTGCGCCGATCGCGCCGATGAAGACCCCGGCAAGGGCGTTGTGCACCACGTCTACACCGACAAACCGCTCGACGGGAACGACGCTCCCATGGGGCCGACCTGGAACGAGGACATCGCCGCGATCGTGGCCGCCAACTGCGCCGCGTGCCACGGGCCGTCCAACCACGCGCCGTTTCGGCTGGATCTGCCCCAGACGTGGAAGTCCGTCGGCGAGCTGGCCGAAAAAGCCATCGATTCGGGCCGGATGCCGCCATTTTACGCCGATCCGAAGTGCGGCAAGTTTGCGTCTGCCCGCGTCCTCCAGCCCGCCGACAAGGCCAAGATCAAGGAGTGGCTCGCCAACGGCCGGCCGCTCGGACCGCCGGTCACCAACCAAAAATACAAGCCGCCCGAGCCGATCAAGGCGACCCACAGCGCGAAGATGGCGACGGCCTACACCCCCAAGGACGTCAAGGACGACTACCGCTGTTTCCTGCTCGATTTGGCCCCGGTTGAAGACGTCTACATGCACGCGAGCGAGGTCGTGCCGGGCAACGAAGACCTCGTTCACCACGTCCTCGTCTACGCGCTGTCGGGCAAGCAGCTCAAGATCGCGCAGGAGGCGGACGCCAAGCAGGCCGCGCCCGGATACGCGTGTTTTGGCGGGCCGCTGCCGTCCAAGGCCGGCGGTGACGTGCTCAACGACTTCATCGGCGGCTTCCCGACCCAGCTCGCGGCGTGGGTGCCGGGAATCGAGGCGACCGACCGCGGCCCCGACGAAGCGATTCGCATCCCCAAGGGCAGCCGCATCGTCATGCAGGTCCACTACAACATGGCCGGGGCCAAGCCTTCGCCCGATCTCACGCGGCTCGACATGGTGCTCTCGACGACCGAACCCAAGCGCCTTATCTCGACGCGCCCGCTGCTCATCCACGACTTCGTGATCCAGCCCGATCAGACGTCCGCTCACCAGCGGCTGTTTCGCTACTACGGCAAGGAGCCCCTGCAGATCCGCTCGCTCACGCCGCACATGCACCTGCTCGGCAAGAGCTTCAGCGCGACGGTGGTGCGCGCCGACAACAGCGAGGAGTGCGCGCTTTCGGTCCCGGCGTGGGATTTTCAATGGCAGCAATCCTACGCGCGTCCGCTCGATGAGCCGTTGGTGCTGAAAAACGGTGATGGGCTGCGGATTCGTTGCGTGTTCGACAACAGCTTGGACAAACAGCCCTTCGAGAATGAGGTCCAACTCGCGCCGCAGAAGGTCGAATGGGGCGACGGCTCGCGCGACGAGATGTGCATGCTCTACCTGGACATGGCGCACCCGTTTTCGCCGTCGCAGGCAGCGGGCAGCAAGGCCTGCGCGGGCTACGAGACGTGTAAGAAGGCCTGCGCGGCGAAGAAGACCGGGGCTTTCGACTGCATCATGTCCTGTGACGCGGTGAACGCCGGCTGCCATAACTGTGCGATTTCGCAGGTGCTGTCGTGCGCGAAGCTGAAGTGCCCGTTTGCGTTGCTCAAAGCGCAGCAATGCCTGACGCGTTGCCTCATCGGCGGCACCATCCTCGGCAGCAACCCCGGGGCGTGCTTGCAGGCTGAGTGCGGCACGGACTACACGTCCGTCCGCGAATGTCTGGACCCGCTGCTGACCAAGGGCACATGCAAGAAAAAGCTCGCCACGTGTGGAATCTGACCGCGGCCCCGTCACGTGATCTGGGTGTCGTCGGTCTGCTGCTGTTGTTCGGTGGGCTCGCAAGCTGCTCTCCGCCAGCCGATGACGATACCGACACACCCGATATCTTGGTCGGCGACGCAAAGCCCGTGGACGCCGCCGAGTGCGCCGAGGCCACCGACTGCGCCCAACCGTCCGGCCCGTGCTTGGTCGCTGTGTGCGAAGGCGGTTTTTGCGCGACGAACATCATCGACAACGGCACACCCTGCGACGACGGCAACACGTGCAGCACGGGCGACGTGTGCGATGATGGTGCCTGCGTCGGTTCCGGCGCGTGTCAGTGCGCAAAAACCAGCGACTGCATCCCGTTTGACGACCGCAACTTCTGCAACGGCGTGCTCTTTTGCGACCTCGCGACACGGGTCTGCAAGGTCGATCCGAGCACCCGCGTCGCTTGCCCGAAACCGTCAAGTCCGTGCACCGCGAGCACGTGCGACACGAAGACCGGGGCCTGCAAGAGCGCCGCAGCCAACGACGGCCAGACGTGCGTTGACGGCGACGCGTGCACCGAAAAAGACGTCTGCGGCAGCGGCACCTGCGCCGGTGTGGCGCTGTCGAAACCGTGCGATGACGGCAACGCGTGTACCGACGACGCGTGCGACCCGGCCAAGGGCTGCGTGGGTTTGCCGATGAAGGCCACCTGTGATGACAACGACGCTTGCACGGACGACACTTGTGCGCCGGCCACCGGCTGCGTGAACCTGCCGATGAAAGCCACGTGCGACGACAACGACGCTTGCACGGACGACACTTGTGCGCCGGCCACCGGCTGCGTGAACCTGCCGATGAAAGCCACGTGCGACGACAACGACGCCTGCACCGATGACACCTGCGAGCCCGCCAAGGGCTGCTTGAACCTGCCGGTCGCCGGCACCTGCACCTGAACCGCGTCAAGCCATGCCATACCGCATCTGCAAGAGCATCGACATCGACTTCAGCCACCACATCCGGGGCCATTCGGGCGCGTGCATCAACGTGCACGGTCACACCTGGAAGTTCGAGGTGGGCGTGGAGGCCGAGGAGCTCGACGCCGAGGGCTTTGTCATCGACTTCAAGCGGCTCAAGGCCGGGGTTCTCAAGCCGAGTCATGCGCTGCTCGATCACAGCCTGGCGGTCGGCGAATCGACCTGGGCCGACATCGGGGGCGATCTTGCGCGTATCGGGACGGCGTTGCTGGCAAGTCGAGATGAAGTCGGCACCGGCTCTGCCGCAGCCAAGGCCCCGGTCGGCGTCTCGGTCGGCGTCTCGGTCGGCGGGGCTCACAACCGCTTTCCCGGCGGGATGAAGGTCGCGGTGTTCCCGTTTTCACCGACGTCCGAGCGTCTCGCACGATGGCTGTACGACCTCGCAGTAAGCCAGCTCGAAGACGACCGTGTGCGGGTTACCTATGCGCGGATCTACGAGACGCTGCACCCGGTCGAATCCGTCGCCGAGTACGCGATCTGACCCCAATGCCGGTCGTTTAGGGCTAAGGTATTGATTTCTAAGCTAAGCCAAGCGAGCAAAGCAGAGCCCCGGGGCTGAAGGCCCCGCCTTCAGCCGGGGTCGTTAGGTGACCGGCATTGGATCTAACCCGGCTTGGCGCGCATTAGCGCCGGTTCACGAGTCGTCTACTTGGAACTCGTGTGCCGCTTTTTCACACGGAACAGACCTGACGGGCGCCGAATGGGGCTGGTCGATGTGCCCTGGCGTGTCGGATCCGGGGCGTTGACGTCGCTCTCTTCGCCGTACGCCGCGAGGTATTCGGGCAGAAAGCCGATCCATTGCTTGGCGCGGATCTTCTCGGCCGGCAGCAGAAAGCTTCGCGGCACGATCGAGAGCAGCGCCTCTTCGTCGACTTCATCGATTTGTTCAGGCGGCAGGAACATCGACGCGTATTGCTTGTAGAGGCCGCTTCGCACAAAGAGGTCGAGCAGATCCGGGTCGAGGTGGTTGTCCCGCTTCATGAAACCCATGATGCGCATCGACTCGGACAGCGTCTTGCCGGGTTTGTACGGGCGATCCTGGGCCGTCAACGCCTCGAACACATCGGCGATCGCCATCATGCGCGCCGGGATCGACATGTCGCCGGCGTACAGGCCCTTGGGGTAGCCGGTGCCGTCGATCTTCTCGTGGTGGCCGCCCGCGTACTCGGGAACCCGCCGCAGGTGGCGCGGAAACGGCAGCGCCTCGAGCATGCGCACCGTCTCGACCATGTGACCGTTGATGATGATGCGCTCTTCGGGCGTCAACGTGCCGCGCGGGATCTTCAGGTTGTAGGCCTCGTCCTCGGTGATCAGCGGCATCTGGCCGTCTTCGAATGCGAAGCAGCGGGCCGCGATCGCGTCGATGCGGTCCTTGTCGGCCTGGCGCATGAATTCGGCGCCGATGTTGGCCTTCTCGATGAACGCGATGTCGTCCGACAGGCTTGCGTCGACCGCGGCGATGGCGGCGTCGGCTTGCTCCTGGGTGATCTTGCCGGCGATGACGTCGCGCAGCGCGGCGATTTCGACGTCTCGGCGGGCCACTTCAAAGCGCGTGCGAACCAGGTCGATGCGGTCGTAGATCGTCTCGAGCTTGGTCGCCTTGTCCATCACGTGGACCGGCGTGATGATCTTGCCGCAGTCGTGCAACCACGAGGCGATGTGCAGCTCGTACTGCTCTTCGGGGGTCATCGTGAACGACGACAGCGGCCCTTCCGTCTCGGCCACCGCGGCCTTGCTGAGCATCTTCACCAGGATCGGCACGCGTTCGCAGTGGGCGCCCGTGTACGGCGACTTATGGTCGATCGCGGCGGCGATCAGCTTGATGAACGACTCGAGCAGCTCGCGCTGGCTGTCGACCAACATCTGGTTGTCGAGCGCGATCGCGGCCTGTGAAGCGAGGGCCTCGACCAGGTCGCGCTCGTTGATCGAGAACGGGCGCGGCTTCCCGGTCGCCTTGTCGGTCGCGTTGAGCAGCTGGAGCACGCCGATCACACGGTTTTGGCTGTTGACCAGCGGCACCGTGAACAGCGACGTGCTGCGGTAGTTGTTGTGGGCGTCGAACGCGCGCGTGCCGGTGAAGTCGAAGCCTGCGGCGTGGTAGGCGTCCGGGATGTGAACCGATTCGCGCCGCAGCGCGCAGTACGTCGCGATGTTGCCGTGGTTGGGCTCGCCCGTGTCCTCGGAGTACATCGGAATCGGCGGCAGTGTGATGGCCTTGCCGGTTGTGCCGCCGAGCGCGATGCCGAGCGACTCGGTCCGCATGATGGCGAACTTGAGGTGATCTTCCTCGGTGCGCAGGTACAGTGTGCCGCCGTCGGCGTGGCAAAACGCCTTGGCCTCGATCAGGATGAGCTCGATGAGCCGGTCGCGATTGCGCTCCGAACTGAGCGCGACACCGATCCGGTGCAACAACTGCAGCCGTTTGAGTTGGTTTTTGAGCCCATCGACCATCGAGGTCCAGAGTTCGAGGTGGCCAGTGTGATGATTGTGGCGCAACTGCGACGCGGATGTCGATCCCTGCCGATGTTATTACTCGCCGTCTCGACCGGATGCGCGGGCAACGCTGTCTTCTGGAACGACCCGCCGCCACTGCGCCTCAAGCCACACGAGCTTGACGAGGCGCGCCGGGACCGGCTGCGCGACCTCTCCCATGTCGGATTGAAAAGGGCGCGAGCCGCCGTCAACAGCGGCCAGCGGGTGCGCTGGTATGGGCAGGCCGGAATCGCTCAATATCGTTTGCAGTCCGGGCGCGTGCCCCTCGACGTCGACCTGCTGATGGACGATCCGACAGGCATGATCGCGATGGACACCGTCAACGATGCCAACGAGACCGAACGGCGTCATCACCCCCACCTTTTCGATTGCACGTCGTGGTATCGGCGTATCAACGCCCAGAAAGCATCAGCGGTGCATTCCGCCTGGGCTGCCCATTGTCAGTTTCGAATCGGCGAGCTGCGGACCGATGTCTTCCGCAACGTGAAATTCGCCCGATCGTTCGACGGCACGATGCCCAGGCGGCTGCGCGCGCGGCTCAAGGCGCTGAATCGGGCGGTGGACGCCTACAAACAAGCGCAGAGGATCGCGCTGCGTGCCAATGAGCGTGCGGTCATCGTCGCAAGCTCAGCGCGCATGGTGATTCTGCTGTCCGAAATGGCCCGCGACATCGCGCGGGTGCCCGTGCCCGAGGTCTACCGGAACGCGCCGAAGATCGCGGCGGCGCTCGTGGCCAAACAGCGCCAGATCGCGGTGCGTTTTGGCGACAAGGCGCGGGAGTTGCTGGGCCAGATGAACAAGGTGGCGCGCGCCCTGAGGCGGGAAGATGACCCGTGGGCGAAGGCGGCTCGAAAGGCGGTCCTGGCCGCGCCGCGTCAAAGCAACGCGGAGGTCTTTGGCGCCGCTACAGGCGGACCTTCCACGCGACCCCGTCCGGGCGGTCCATAACCGCGATCGACATCTCTTCGAGCTTGGCGCGGATGCCGTCGGCGCGACCCCAGTCTTTTTCGGCGCGCGCTTCGAGGCGTTGCTGCAGGAGCGTTTCGACGTCACCCTGGTTGATGCCCATGTCGCCGAGCCGCTTCTCCTTGACCTCTTGCTCGAACTGCTCGCTGGTCAGCTGCATGAAGCCGAGCGCGTCACCGACGAGCGCGAACGCCTTGAGGGCCGGGGCGACCACGGGTCCGCCGCGCTTTTTCGCCTTCTTGTGGTTGGCGAAGCGGTTGACGGCGCGGGCGAGCTCAAACAGCTGGCCAAGCGCCTGGGCGGTGTTGAAGTCGTTGTCCACGGACGCGTAAAAGCGCTCGGAGAAGCCGCGGCCCAGCTCGAGCACGCGCATCGCATCGGATCCGAGCGACTTGGCGACGTCGTCGGCTTTTTCCTGGCCGCCCATCGCTTCGGCGACCTCGCGCGCTTCGTACAGGCGGGCCAACATCGCGAGCGCTTCGGGCAGCGCCTCACCGCTCCACGGCAGGGGCGACCGGTAGTGGTTCTGCAGGTAGTACAGCCGCAGCGTCTCGGCCGGGAAACGCTTGAGGGCATCCCGCACGTTGATCACGTTGCCGAGGCTCTTGCCCATCTTCTGGCCGCTGGACATCGTCAGCAGGCCGTTGTGCATCCAGTACCGCGCGAAGGGCGCGCCGTTGCCGCACTCGGACTGCGCGATCTCGTTTTCGTGGTGCGGAAAGACCAGGTCGAGCCCGCCGCCGTGTACGTCGACGGTTTCACCGAGCGAGGCGTAGCACATGGCCGAGCATTCGATATGCCAGCCGGGGCGGCCGGGGCCAAACGGGCTGTCCCACGCCGGTTCGCCTTCTTTGGCGGCTTTCCAGAGCGCAAAATCGGCCGGGTCGCGTTTGCCGGACGCATCATCGGCGCTGCGCAGCTCGTCGACCTTCTGGCCGCTCAGCTTGCCGTAGCTGTCGCACGTCTTGACCGAAAACCAGACGGTTCCGTCCTGCTCGTAGGCGTTGCCGGCGTCGAGCAAGCGCTGCACCAGGGCGTGAATGGCGTCCAGCGATGTCGAGACGCGCGGCTCCTCGTCCGGCATGGCGAGGCCGAGGTTGCCGACGTCTTCGTGGAAGTGGTCGATGTAGCGCTGCGCGAGCACCAGCGGCTCTTCGCCCAGCGCGTTGGCGCGGTTGATGATCTTGTCGTCGATGTCTGTGAAGTTGCGAACGAAGCGAACGTCCCAGCCGCGGTGCCGCGCGTAGCGGACGAAGCTGTCGAACACGACCATCGCCCGCGCGTGGCCGACATGGATGTGGTCATAGACCGTCATCCCGCAGACATAGAGGCTCAGGTGCCCGGGGGTCATCGGCTCGAAGTCCTCGACACTGCGGCTGAGGGTGTTGTACAGGCGAAGCGGCGCGGCCATGTCGACTCCGAGTCGGTTGAAGGTCGAAACAGGGGCGGCAGAATGGCCACCGCTGCCCGACAATTCAACCGCAGATCCCCAACCCGCTGGCTCGCCATGCAACACGTCGTACAAACGCCGCGAGAACCGTTCACCGTCGCCGGTGGTCGCCTGCAGGTTCACCAGGTCCCGCTGTGGATGGACAACCTCGGCTGGGTGGTCGTTTGCGTGCAGTCCCAAGCGTGCGCGGTGGTCGATGGCCCCGAGGCCGGACCCGTGCTCGACTATGTGCAGGCAAACGGCTGGCGGTTGACCACCGTCCTCAACACGCACACCCATCCCGACCACGTTGGGATCAACCGCGATCTCGGCCGGCGGGGGCTGCTCGATTCGATGCGGGTGTACGGCCCCAGCTCGCGACCCGATGACGTGCCCGGGATCACCGATCCGGTCGGCGAAGGCGATCGCGTGCTGGTCGGCGAGGTGCAAGGGCGCGTTTGGCTGACCGAGGGCCACATCGACGGGCACCTCACGTTCATCTTCGGCGACGAAAACGACCCGGATGGGCCGGCAGCATTTTGCGGTGACACCATGTTCGGCGCGGGCTGCGGCTACCTGTTCGATGGACCACCGGCGAAGATGCACGCGAGTTTGCAGCGCCTCGCCACACTCGACCCACGCACGCGCGTCTGCTGCGCCCACGAATACACGCTCGACAACCTGCGCTTCGCCTTCTCCCTGGACCGGGACAACCCGGCGTTGAACGATCGAATCCGCGCGACGCGCGCCACCGTCGCAAAAGGGGGCTGCACCGTGCCGTCAACCATCGCGGTTGAGCGGGCGACCAACCCTTTCCTGGCCGCCAACGACGCCGCTGACTTCGCCGCCATGCGCAGTCTCAAGGACGGCAAAGCCTATCGCGCCATTTCCGACGAGGAGCTGCCCTCATGAGCATCAACGGCATGCTGAAGATCGACATGCACGCGCATGTCCTGCCCCGCACCTGGCCGCGCCTCAAGGAGCGCTACGGGTACGGCGGCTTCATCTACCTCGAGCACGCGTCCGAAGAGCGCCCGGACATCCGCCCCGGTTACGCCCACATGATGCGCGACGACGGCCACTTCTTCCGCGAGGTCGAGCCCAACTTATGGGACCCCGCGATGCGCATCGAAGACTGCGATCGCTTCGACATCGACGTGCAGGTGCTTTCCACGGTGCCGGTCATGTTCGCGTACTGGGCCAAACCGCAGGACACGCTCGACCTGTGCGGCATCCTCAACGACGACATCGCCGCGCATATCCAGGCCAATCCGAAACGTTTCGCAGGTGTTGGCAGCTTGCCCATGCAGGCGCCCGAGTTGGCCGTCAAAGAGCTGCGGCGTTGCCGTCAAATCGGCCTGTGCGGTGTGCAAGTGGGCTCGCATTGCGGTGACTTCAACCTCGACGACGAGCGCTACGAGCAGCTCTGGGCCGCCGCCGAAGAAGAGGACCTGGCCGTGTTCGTCCACCCCTGGGACATGATGGGCAAGGAGCGGATGCCGCGTCATTGGCTCCCGTGGCTCGTCGGAATGCCGGCCGAGACGTCGCTTGCGATCTGTTCGTTGGTGATGGGCGGCGTGCTCGATCGCTACCCGAAGCTGCGGTTTGTTTTCGCCCACGCAGGCGGTGGTTTCATGGGCACGATGGGCCGGATCGATCACGGCTGGCGGGTGCGGCCCGACCTGTGCCAGACGCACACGAAGAACCCTCCGAGCAGCTACATACAGCGCTTCTTCATCGACGCCATCACCCACGACGAGGACATGCTCAAGCTCATCGTCAAGCGTATGGGCGCCAACCGGGTGATGCTCGGCACCGACTATCCGTTCCCGCTCGGGGAGCTGTCGCCCGGCAAGCTGATTCAGGAATGCGACGCCTTCGACGGGGAGACGACCCGTCAGCTGCTCGGTGCCACGGCGCTCGAGGCGTTTGGGCTGGACGAGGCGAACTTCCGCTAACCCGGTTTGCTGAGCTTCGCGACCGCTGCGATGGTCAAGATGTTCGCCGCGAGCCCCCAAAGGCCCGCGTGCAGCGCGATCGGCTGCAAATCGGGCCGCATCACCAGGACGACGGTCACGAGACTGCCGGCGATCATCCCGCCCAACACCGCGCGTCCACCGATGGCCGGCCAATACAGCGCCACCACGACCGCCGGGGCGAACTGCACGACCGCTCCGTAGGCGGAGAGCAGCAAAACGACGAGCGAGCCCTTGTACGCCATCGCAACGAGGTAGCTACCGACCATTACCGCGACGAGGAGCCGGCGCATCCACGCTCTCTCCTGGCGGTCGGACAGACGCTTGCCGAGGGCGTGTCTGATGCCGTCGCGGACCGTGATCGACGCCGCTGCATGGGCCATCGCGTCACCGGACGACATCGACGCCGCGAGCGCACCCGCGCAGAACAAGCCGACGACCACAGCGGGCAGGTCGAGGTGCATCAACATGTGCGGCAGGATCTGGTCGGCGCGGTCCGGGGCGGGTTGGAAAAGCACGCCGCAAAAGCCGATCAGAAAGAGCGGGACCAGGAAGACCTGGAAGGTCGGATAGAGGACCACCGTGCGGCGCAAAGTCGCGTCGTCCCTGGCGGTGAACGCCTTCATGAAGAGGTGGGGCCAAAACGAAAAGCCGATCGCGGAGACGGCGACGGCGGCGGAATACTCGGTGAACGACCACGGCGCTCCCGACTTGGTGAGACCGGGCGCTGCAAGAAGCTCGGGCCGGGCCTGCTCGATGGCCGCGAACATCTCGGGGATGCCGCCGTGCAGGCGTTCGGGCAGGTAGATGCCAAGCCCCCACGCGAGGACCAGCATGAAGATGCCCTGGAAGGTGTTGGTCCAGCCGACGCCAAGCACGCCGCTGCGGACGACATAGATGGTCACGACCGCATAGACGACGGCTGCGCCCACGGTTTCATCGACGGCGCCGCGGGTGACGGTTTCGACGACGTAGCCGGCGCCTTTCATCTGCAAAGCGAGGTAGGGAACGAACGCGACGACGCTGACGATCGCCATCATGCCCGCGATCGCGGGGGTCCCGAGCTGCGTGGCGACCATCTCGGCCTGGGTGACGAACCCGTGCTTGCGACCGAGCTGTGCGGCCCTGGGGCCGAGAAAATAAAACGGTGCGAAGCCGAGCGCGCCGTAACCGAGGATGTAGAGCGCCGCGACACCGCGCGAGTAGGCCCAGCCGGGCCCGCCGAGGAACGCAAACGCGCTGAAGATGGTCGCGCCGGTGATGAAGAACATAACCAGCAGGCCGAGGCTTCGGTCGCCGGCGACAAAGCCCTCCGCGGTCTCGGACGAGTCGCCGCTCGGCCACATGCCGACCACCAGGCTGGCGACGAGGTATGCGCCGGCAATTCCCGTCACGATCCACGCGTCGGGCAGGCCTGCTGTCACCTGCTCAGTCACGGTCGCTGCCCCTATTCTCGCTGGCCCCGTTCTCGCCGCCGCCGGTCACACGATGATAGAGACCGAGCGCGACGAAGCTGGCGAGCACCCAGCCGAGGTTCCAGGCCAGCGCCATCGGGACACCCGCGAACGTTTCGCCATGGCTGGCGACCAGCGATAGACCGGGGCCTGTGACGGCGAGGGCGCACACCACGTAGAACGCGGTGAGGGCGACGAGGGACACCTTCGGCTGCATCGGCGTCGGCTTGGCTCTGTCAGCGAGCGGCGACAGCGCTGAGGAGTTTCCACGTGTTCAAGCCGTGATTCTGCACGTGGATTCGGATCGGTGTGCCCGCTGCAATTGTGGTGTTGAGGCGGTGCTTGGGTGTGAAGCTGGCCTCGATGGCGCCTTCGGGCGGGATGGGCTTTTCGACCTTGAGCAGCGAATGTTCGCCGAGCCGGAGTTCCGCGAGGGCGTCAGCTCCCTTGGGTCCGGCGTACAGCGGCAGGTGCCAAAACACGATGCGCAGCTCGTCGCACGACTCGACCGCGGCCTGGGACGGCTGCTGCAGGGTGATGAAGTTGCAGACGCCGGTATCGAACTCGAGGGCCCCGGCTTCGGCCTTGAACGCGCCGGCGCCGCAGGTGGCTTCCGCGGGGAGGTTTGCGGCCCACGGATCGTCTTTGAGCTCGACCTTCTGCCACTTGGCGTGGTCGATCAGCGACACCTCTGTGGTGGGTGTCGGGCAGCTCGCGTCATCCGAGCAACCAGCCGCCCCGATGAGCAATGTCAACAAGGCGAGCAACGTCAACAAGGCGAGCTCGGCAAGTGCAAAAGGTCGGATCGACATGGGGCCGGTATAGCAGATGGCGGGCGCCGCTACAGCGCCACTGGAGCGATCGTCGCAGCTGGGATGGGTTCAGCCGTTGGCGGCGGATTCGGTGGTTTCGGCGGCGGCCTGGGCTTCTTCCCGCAGGCGAACAGGGGTCTGTCTTTCGGGGTATTTGCCCTTCATCCCGTCGTAGAACGCGCGCACGGCGTCCATGTCGGCGTGGATGTCACCAGTGGGGTGAATGGCCGGCCCGACGCCCGAGTGTTTCGCGCCCCAATCGAGGAACGACGGAACGATCGGCACACCGGCCTCACAGGCGATGTGATAAAAGCCGCTTTTCCAGTGTTCACGCAGACTTCGCGAGCCGGATGGGGCAATGGCGAGGAACATGCCATCGGACTCGCGGATGCGTTCGGCGACTTGTTGGACCTGGCCGACGGGTTTGGACCGATCGACCCCGACCGCGCCGAACGACCGCAAGACAAAGCCGAACGGGCCGGAGACGAGCGACTGCTTGGCGATCCAGTGCAGCTTGATCCGGAACACCCAGGCCGTGGCGATCATGAACACGCCGTCCCAGTTGGTGGTGTGGGGCGCGGCGATCAGGACGAGGCGCTTGTCGGTTGGCAGCCGGCCGGAGAGGCGCCAGCCAAAGGACGTCAGCCATAGGCGGCCGAACCAATAGCGGAACAACCCCGTCGACGGACCGTTGTGTTGAATCGTTGAGTCGAGCACGGGCCATGCGTGCCGTCGCGGGCATCGGGGGTCAAGGGCGGCGGGCGCTCAACCGGCGTTTTTTGCCGGCTGTGACACGTTTTTTACATGGCGAGGGCGCGGATAACGGCCGGGACCCTCCTATCCATGAACAGCGTCGATCGACGGACCGAATCCTGGCGAGGCGTTCATCGGGGTCGAAGATGCCCTCGGTGTCCGGCGCGATGAGGTCGGGGAAGACGGTGCGCAGCGTGTGGAATTTGCTGCCGTGCGGACCCGATTCGAGGCCGTGAAGGAACACGGGTTGAGGCTTTGGCGTCATGGTCACCCGACGGTCAAGAGGGCGCCGGGGTTCTCGCAGCCGAGCTGCCGCAGGTCAAAACGGTCACTCTAACGGTCGTTTGTTGGTGATCCCACTGATATAGCCATCCGGCCTCGCGACGCGTCCTATAGGCCTCGCTGGGCTCGTGTGGGCATTTTGACCCTCAAAAAGGGCCCGAATTCGGCTCCGTCAGTCGATAACATGGCTCGCAACCGGTAGTGGATGTTTGTCGGCTGTTCGAGCGAGAAACTCGCGTCGCATCCGCTGGCGCTCGACGAAACGTTGCTTCACCCCGGCGTTGCGCTGCTCAAACGCAGCCTTCCTGCGCGCCTTGGTTTGTTCATGGACATCCGACAGGTCGATCTGCAAGTCGCCCCACGTCTGCGGTTTATATGGATCGGCGCCGAGCGGCCAGGCGCGATCCCGTCGGGCCATTCCGCCACGCCAGTCCACGATGGCGAAACCCAGCGTCGCGGTGTCGGTCACGGCGATATCCCACGGTTCGCCGGTGGCAAGCGCTGTCCACATCTGCACGGTCCATTCGCCGTCGCGCCACGACCCCGTGATCCCGCCGCTCGCCGCGCCGAGGCCGCCGAACTCGTACGCCACGCTCCATCCGTCTTCCCAATGCGCGTCGCGATAGCCGCCACCGCTCAAGCCCGAGACCCCGATGTAGTGGCAGTCGTCATGTTTGCCGTCGAGCACGCGATCCGGTGCCGCCCCGTCGTCTTCGAAATAGAACGCCAAGCGCGGCTGCTTGGGATCGGGATCGGGTTCCGGGTAGCGCAGCCGGATGAAAAGCTGGCGTCCGTCATGCAGCGCCCGAAGGACCGCCGGTCGGCCGGAGAACTGAGCCTGCACCGCCGTGGCACGCGACCACGTCGTGGCGGCGATGATGCCGTTGTCGCCCGTTTCCAGCCGCGGGACGAACGAAGCGACAAGCGCCGGACGCTCGGCTGTGTTCCCGTCCATTGTCGACTCGGCCGGCGGGGCCTCTTGGGCTTGCTCGGGCGCCTGCTCGCACGTGGAAATGCCGGCGCGTGGAGTCGGCTCAATGCGCTTTGCGGCCAGCATGGGCTCGGCCGGTGTGACCGACATTGGCGTTGCGGCGACCGGGTCCTGCCGATCGGTACAACCGCTCCAAACAAGGACCGTGTATACGAGCACGAGTCGGTGTCGGGTCGCTGCGTTTCGCCTCGGCGCGGGCCTGCACAATGATGTCCGTCGTTTCGCCATGGTTCGCCTCCGTCCTGTTCTGAGACGCGCGAGTCGCTGCAACGGTCTGGCGCCCCGAAGCGCGGGCGTGTGAACTCGGCAAGCAGCTGGCCCGTCATTAGCAGCTGGGTTCTTGATCCCATTGTGGGAACGCGCTAGGTTGTTCCCGATTTGGGATCCTCCCGAGCCGAGACGTGGGAAACAGTCGCGTGCGAATCATAGCTCGGAAGACGCTGCGCGATTTCTGGGTGCGTGGACACGCCGATGCAGAGCAGCCGCTCCGCGCTTGGTACACAGAGGTCGCAGCCGCGGACTGGCGTACGATGGCTGATATCAAACGACGGTACGCCCACGCGAGCGTGATCGATGCGGAGCGAGTGGTGTTCAACATCGGCGGCAATAAACACCGATTGGTCGTGAAAGTCTGGTTCGCCGGCAGCGCGGTCTGGATCAAGTTCATTGGAACGCACGCGGACTACGACAGAATTGAAGTCACGGCGTTGTGAGGAAGGCATGAACGTTCATCCGATTCGAACAGACGAAGACCACGCCAAGGCGTTGGAGCTGCTTGAGAGCGTGTGGGGCGCGGCGCCGGGAACCCCGGAGGCGGACACGGCGGAAGTCCTGGCGACGCTGATTGACGCCTACGAGCGTGAGAACCACGCCATTGGGCCGCCGGACCCGGTGTCGGCGATACGCTTCCGGATGCAGCAGCAGGGTTTCACAACCAGCGACTTGGCGAAGGTGCTCGGCGGGAGATCCAAGGTCTCGGAAGTCCTTCGCGGCAAGCGTGGGCTGTCGCTCGGGATGATCCGGCGACTGCATCACCAATGGGGAATCCCAGCAGCGGTGCTTATTGGCGATGGGCGCGCAGAGGCGGCGTGAGCCGGTGGACGAACAGGCTTGCTGTCGCAGCGAGACGTTTTCCGGACTACACCCGGGGGTGCGGTCGCCCGCTGTGTCGCGCTATCCTCCAGCCATGCCGATCGAACCTGTCGCGCGATTTATCTGGCTCGGCCCCCGCCTGTCCCCGACCGCATGGCTAGCTGTCCGTGCGGCCACCGATCGCGGCGGGTTCAACCGCGTCGTGCTCCACGTCGACGATCCAGCCATCGCCGCCGATCCGCTCGTCGCCGATCTCGTCAACACCGGTGTTCGCCTGGTCCGAGAAGACGGCCCGGCGCGTATCGCCGCGCTCTCCGACCATCCCGACGGCGCGATCGCTCCCCACGAAGCCAGCCGCCTCGCCGACCTTTATAGCAGGGCAGGGCAGCCGGCCATCGCCGCCGATCTGCTGCGGCTCGCGATCCTCTTTCGCGACGGCGGCGTGTACCTCGATGCGGACGCCATCACGTTGCGGGACACGGCGCCTGTGCTGGAGGCGCCGGGATTCGCCGGGCTCGAATACATCTGCCTGCCGGCGCGGGTGCGGGACAGTCACAACCCTCTTCGCTGGGCTCATGCCGGCGCGCTGATGGCGGTTCGCGACGTCTTGTCACGCACATCGGGCGGTCACCGCGGCTTCGATCGCGTCTCCAAGGCCTATCACGTCGCCGCCAACAACGCGGTGCTCGGTTCGATGCCCCGACATCCCGTGATCGGCGAAGCCCTCCGAACCGCCGCTTCCTATGACGACGCGCGCGCCCTGCGCCTGTACCAGCTCGGCCCCAAGCTGCTCGAAAAGGTCACGGACAACCGCAGCCGCGCCGACTTCCGGATGCATCCGCCCCAGGCGTTCTATCCACTTAGCCCCGAGATCAGCTGGCACTACTTCAAGCCGTCCGACCTGCGGCCCGAGACGGTGTTCGGCGAAAGGACCTGGTGCGCACATCTGTATGACTCGGTGGTCAAACGACGACTCGGACACGGCGTCACCGTCGATTGGCTGCGGCAGACCCGTCAGACGACGCTTTTTTCGCGCATGGTCGAGCCTTGGCTGGATCGCTTGTTTGCGCTCGTGCCGGCCCAGCAGCGTGCGGCGAGATGAGAAGCCTTCTATTTGCAGCCCTTGGGTTTGACAGCGTCGCACACGAGCTTCTTGCCGTCGGACGCACATACACGGATGCCCTTGGCCTTGCACTTGCCCTTTCCGACGGTGCACGACCTCATGCCCTCTACCCGTGTCCTCCATTCAGGCTACCCGGACACGGGATAATGAGCGTATGGCATGACGCGAGACAGGGCACCTCATGTCGGTGTAACCGGCTGCGGGCATCGCTGGCCCGTCTGGGCATTTTGCCGATTGGAAACGGGATTTTTTACGTCCGCGGACTCAGAACCGAAGCGTGAAACTCGCGCCCGGCGACGTGACGTTTGGCACGATGGCGGCGCGGATCTCGGACGACTCCGGCGGCGTTCCATCCAAGATTCGCCATACGCCGTAGGCGGCCATCAGCACACCAAAGCCCGCGGTCCCAGCGTAGATGAGATCATTGCGTTGATACGATTCGATCGACGCGTCGACCACCGACTTGGGATAGCGACCATCCGCTGCGTTCTGCTCGAACTCCGCGAAGTCGGCGAGCCCATATACGAACAGGCCGGCCGCTGACGCCACACACAGGCCGCCGCCGCCAAGCCACCACCATCCGATCTGGGCGGAATCTGCCAGATCCCTTCGCGCGGACGACGCGGCCGGGCGCCGACGATTGGTCTCAGCCGAAGGTGACGTGGCTGCGGCCGGAGGACGGAGCGGCGCCGGTTCGGCTGATACGACCGGCGACGGGTTGGCCCGAGCCGAATCACGCCGAATCAACCGTTGCTCCGCCCGCAGAGCCCGCAGGCGCTGCTGCGCCGGACGGCGACGGGAGTTTTCCTTGCTGGCCACGCGCAAGAACCGCTCCAGATCCGCTATCGCGGCCTCGCGTTCACCCGCTTTGTCGGCCACAAATGCTGCATTGTACAGAGCCATCGGCTGCCGCGGCACGACTTCGAACGCAAGCCGCCATAACCGTGCTGCTTCCAGGAGCCGGCCGTCGTCTGACGCAGTGTGTGCCCGCTTCATCAGAGCCGTCCGCTTCTTCGTCGCGACCGAACTCTTCGGCGACGTGGCGGCTCGCGGTGCGCCGTATGCGACGTCCGGCGCGATTTGACTGGCGGTGAGCAGCGCAGCTCCCAAGGCCACCACGACCGTCACGTGTCGCGGTCGACACATCAGAAGCGGCCGACGCACCCCCCTCTTGGTTTCAGTCGATGGGAAGGATGATGGAGTGCTCATCTGCGCTTTTCCGGTCGATGGGTTTGACCAATGGCCCTTCCGAGGGCGATGGCGGTCGCTGACGACGGGTCGTTCGCCGGCGGCGGCGTACTCGTCGATGACGTCGGACGCGGTCTCGTCGAGACTCCGCGCTGTCCGGTGTGTTCGGGCGAACCGGTGCGGTCGCGGTATCGCCGGACTGTTGTCCTTTCGATGCATCAAGTTCTGGCGACGACTGAGCGCCCGACTCCAGCGAGGCCGACGCGTCGGGTGACGCCGCTATGGGAACCGCCAGCTGTGCCGGCCGAGCGTGGTCGACCCGCAGTTCCGCTTGCTGTGAGCGTGAGCTTTGAAGAGGCTGCGCGGCGTCAGACGGCCCAGCATCGCGCCCGGCGCTGACGACTATCCCAGCCGCGACCAGTACGAATGCGACCACGACAATCAGGCCTGCCAATGGCTTTTTCCGCGGTGTGGACGGCGTTTCACTGGCCGGCGTCGTGTCCGCGTGTGTAACGGCTGATCCGTGCGTGCCCGCCGTATCGCTCGCCACGGCCACCGACGGTCTATCGATCGCCACGGTCTCCGCGGCGTGATTTTGGTCGGGCGCTTGGCGGGCGTTCTGAGACGACCATGTGCCGGCGTCCAGCAGACCGTCACGAGGCGTCACTGGCGTGTAGTCGAGCGCGCCGCCTACAGCGCCGCCCAGCGTCTGGCGCATCGACTGGGCATCGTCGAAGCGATCGGCAGGTGACTTGGCGAGGGCTTTGAGGACCGCCTCAGCCAGTCCGTCAGGCAGTCCATCCACAAGCAGTCGAGGATCGGTGGGTTCGTCCGTGATGTGCTGACGCAGCAGTACGATCGGATCGGTGGCCCTAAACGGCAATTCGCCCGTGAGGCAGCGGTAGAGCAACACGCCAATGGCATACAGATCGCTGCGGCCGTCGATGTCCCAGCCCTGACACTGCTCTGGGCTCATGTAGCTCGGAGTTCCCAGCGCCTTGCCGGCCGCCGTCATCGACGAGTCGACGGTTTTGGCGATGCCGAAGTCCAACACCTTGGCGACCATCTCGCCGTCCAGCACCGGTAGCATGATATTCGCGGGCTTCAGGTCGCGGTGCACCAGCCCGTGGGCGTGGGCTTCAGATAGGCTTCTGAGAACCTGGCAGCAGAGTTCGGACGCCCTGGTGAACGCCATCGTTTGACCGAGCCTCTTGAGACGTCGCAATTCGGCTTCGAGGTCGACCCCTTCCAGCAACTCCATCGCCATAAAGACGGGGCCGTCGGGCAGCTCTCCAACGTCGAAGACACGCACCGTGTGCCGACTCTTGAGTTGCGCGGTCACCTGAGCCTCTCGATAAAACCGAGCCACGACGTCGTCGTCTGCAGCGTCGGGATCAAGCGTCAGGAGCTTGAGAGCGATCGGTTGGAGGGTGCCCATATGCTCGGCGGAGTAGACGGCCCCAAACCCGCCACGCCCCAGGACACCCGTGACGCGGTAGCGGCCAAGCAGCTCGTCACCCACGCGGTAGGACAATGCGTCCCGTCGAAATGCCGTCGAACCCATCGCAACCTCCCTGACCTACAACTTCGTCGAGATGCCGAAATCAGGGGACCGGGATCATGCAGCGGAAACCGCGCAGCTTCAGTTGGGACAGCTCCGCCTCGGCGGCCTTGTAGGTGTTCCGGGCGCTCGCTCGGCAGTCCTTGAATGCGTTGTTGTAGGAACCGCCCTTGGCGACGTACGCGTTCTCGTTGCTTACAGCGTCTGGCGGTGCTGCCACCTGGCAGAGGCAGGACGTCTTATCCGCGCACTTGCAGCCCGTGCAGGCGTTGCAGTGTCCGTCTTCATTCTCCGCAATCGGCGTCGAGGTCAGCTCCCAGACGTTGCCCGCCATGTCGAGCATCCCGAACACGCTGACGCCCAACGGCTTCGACCCGCGAACGGCCGTGCCTGATGTCTGCATCACCCCATAGTTATTGAGCTCTTTGACGATCTTGGGGTTGTTGGCCGAGAACGCTTTGCCGTCGATCTCAAGCTGTTTGATGCAGCTTTTCCACGACGTCACGGCCCATGGGAACTGGGGCATCGCGTCTTGGCAGGCCTTGCCAGTCTTGCCGAGCTTTTCGCATGAGCCGCGCGCCGCATATTCCCACTCGGCCTCGGTGGGAAGCCGGCCTCCGAGCCACTTGCAGAACTTCTCGCCATTGTCGTGCTTGACGCCGTTGATTGGATGCAGCTTTCTGCTGGCGTTCTTGAAGTTGAACCCATCCCCGAGCGGCGTCGCGTTGCACACGCCGTTCGTGACGCAAGTCTCGAACTGCTTGGTATCCGTTTCGTACGTCGCCATGAACATCGCTGGCATCTTGAAGGGAACAACGGGGTGTTCGTTGCGGTAGACCTTCTTCCACACGGGCTCCCAGGTCGCGTGGCCGATCCACTTCTTCTTGTCGCAAACCTGGTCGCACGCAGAACAGCCCATGTAGAACGTGCCGGCCGGTACCAGTTTCAGCTCGACCGTCTTGCGAACGATCTTGTCGACGCAGGCGATTTGGGCGCCTTCGGTCGGGGCGAAACACAGGTTGCTTTTGCCACACGGCGTGCCGACTTTGAGCGGCTTGTGAGAGCACAACCCGGACGACGCAGCACAGAGATCAGACGTACAGACGTTCTTGTCATCGCAGGACTTCGCGGCACCCGCGACGCATTGGCCGGCTTTGCAGATGTCGCCGACCGTGCACGCATTGCCGTCTGAGCATTTGGCACCGACGAGCGGTTTGAAGTCGCAGCTTCCTTTCTGGGGATCGCAGCTATCCACGGTGCACTGATTGCCGTCATCGCATTTTTTCAGGGGCCCGCTCTTGCACTTGCCCTGCGCGCACTTGTCCAACGTGCACCAGTTTCCGTCGCTGTTGCACCCGATGGCATTGGGCTTGTGCACGCACGCCAACTTCGCGTCGCAATGGTCATCTGTGCAGTGTTCATTGTCTTGGCAGACCAGCACCTTGCCCTTTGTGCACGCCCCTGCCTGGCACGTGTCCTTGTGCGTGCACTTGGACCCGTCCGCGTCGCAGCTGGCGCCGTCGGCTCGAGCCACCAGACTGCATTTTCCCGTCTTCTTGGCGCACTGGGTATTCTTGCACTGCGAGTCCGACGATTTGTCGCATACCACAACGGTTGTCTTGTCCACCTGGCACTTCTTGCTGGTGCCGAATGTCACGCAAATCAACGTTCCATTGCATAGGTCGCCGTCTTCCTGACCGGCGCAGTCCTGGTTCGTTTTGCAGCTGCACGTGGCGGTGTCGGCTTTGCCGAGGCACTTCGAGGCGGTGCACTTGTCGTCCTTCGTGCACGGGTCTCCGTCGTTGCAAGACGCCGAATTGGGCGCGTTCTTGCAGCCGGCTTTGGCGTCGCATGAGTCGACCGTGCATGGGTTCGCGTCGTTGCACTTGCCGGCCGGCTTGATCCCTGCGCAAGCACCCTTGAGGCATTTGTCGCCGGCCGTGCACTTGTCATCGTCGTCGCAGGAACCCACGTCGAGATCGACTTTCGTGCATCCCGTTTTCGGGTCACAGCCGTTCTTCGTGCACACGTTGCCATCGCCGCAGTTGGTCGGCGAACCGCCGCATTTGCCTGCCTTGCACACATCCTGTTTGGTGCACTTATCGCCATCGTCACACGCGTTGTTGGTGTGTTTCTGCACGCATTTCGACGTGCCCGCATGGCAGCTGCCCCACGTGCATGGGTCACCATTGTCGCACTTCAGCGGCGTGCCTTTGCATGTGCCCGAAACGCACTTGTCGGCCGTAGTGCAGTTGTTTCCGTCAGTGCACGGGACGTTTGTCGGCTTGTTGCTGCATTTCCCAGATTTACTGTCGCAAGCGTCTGCTGTGCAGACCTCGCCGTCATCACACGACTTTGAGGCTCCTTTGCACGCGCCGGCGACACACTTGTCCGGCCCGGTGCACGCATCGCCGTCGTCGCACGTCCCTTCCTTGTGCGGGTTGAGGCAGTCGCCCTTGCAGGTGTTCGAGGTGCACGGGTTGCCGTCGTCACAGTCTTTGGGCTTGCCAGGCGCGCATTTGCCTTGGACGCAAGCGTCGGCCTTGGTGCACTCGTCGCCGTCGTCGCACGGACCAGGCTTGTTCGTCGCTGCGCAGACGCCTGTCTTGACGTTGCAGATCTTCTCGCACTCGCCAGCCTTGAAGCAGACCTTCGGGACGCCCACGCACTTGCCGTTCTTGCACGCATCCTTTTCGGTGCAGGGCTTGCCGTCATCGCAGGGCAGCGTGTCGTCCGGTTTGTTCTGGCATCCCTTCTTCGGATCGCACCAGTCCTTTGTGCACTGCTCGTTATCGTCGCAATCGATCTTCTTCCCCACACACTCCCCGCCCTTGCACGCGTCTGGCTTCGTGCAGGCATCGCCATCGTCGCAAGGTCCGGCTTTGGGCGGATAGGTGCATTTGCCCGATGCCGGGTTGCACGTGCCCTTCTCGCATGGGTTGCCGTTGTCGCAAACGGTCGGCTTGTGGACGCATTTGCCGTCCTTACACGCATCGCCGGTACAGAGCTTGCCGTCATCACAACCGTCTTCATCGGTCTCACCGTCGCAGTCGTCGTCGATGCCGTTGCACGGGTCGAGATTGTCAGAGCAGGTGTCCTGGCTCGAATGACCGTCGCCGCTGTCCGTCTTGCCGACATCCGCCGCGGGCGCGTCGCCAGGATCGACCGTGACGTCAGCGGCCACGCTCGCGTCGACACTTGTGGAGGGTTCTGGCGCGACTTTGCAGCCGACCGTGGTCACAGCGAGGACGCACAGCGACCGATATACGGGAGAAAGGGAGCGGTTCATTGGGACTCCAAGCGCAGGTCTGCGATTGGCAGCGCGCACATCAGGTGGACGCCCCGCTACAGTCCAAGATGCGCGCCAAGAGCCGCACGTAGTCATCAACCTTTTGTTATAATTAGTCTATTGACGGCGACACGTTCGCCGCAGCGTCCGGACCAGCTCAAGGTTGCGTGACGATTGCCACGTGCTTGGTGAGACGACTGTCTCGCCGCTCGGGGTCCACGCGCTGGGGCAACGCGGCATTCCGCTTCACAGCGACTCGGAGTCGATTGCCGGTGTTTCGCGCCATCGCCAGCAGAGACGCCTCAGAACCGCGCCGCGACTATCCAATAGGCTCGCTAGTTGGCGACGGCGCCGGCCGGGATCTCGATGGCGCACCGAAAACCGACTATCGCCTGGTTGTTGCTGGCGCCGATCGACATCCGTGCGCTGACGCGTGTGTCCTTCGCGGAGTTGGTGAACCCTCCGCCTTTGAGGGTCATCTTGGTCGTCTTCTCCGGGCCGGGATCCGTGACCGATGAGCAGCTGCAATTCTGTGGCTTGGTGCAGCTGTCGCATTCCGGGCAGAGTTTGCAGTGGTGGTCGAAGTCTCCGCTCGTGCTCGTCCACTCCCACACGTTGCCGGTCATGTCGTGCATCCCCCACGGGCTTATGCCGAGCGGCTTGCTGCCGACCTGTTGCGATCCCCAATTCACCTTCGCCGTGTTGGAAGCCAGGATCGCGTAGTCGTTGAACTCTTCAGGCACGACGGTGCCGACATCCGCTCGAATCTGCGGAAACTCCTTGCCAAACGACCACGTCGGCATCGCACGCGCACAGTCCAATCCCGACTTCTTGAGGCGCACGCAACCACCGCGCGCGGCGAACTCCCACTCAGCCTCGGTGGGCAGCCGTCCGCCCAGGAACCGGCAATAAGCATGCGCCTGATGCCACGACGTGCCGTTGATCGCGTGATCGAGTTTGTTCGAATCTCCGCCAACATAGTTGTACCCGTCGACGTCCTTGCCCGTGGGCGCCGCGACACATTTGCCGGCTTGAACGCATCGCGCGTATTGCCCCGCTGTGACCTCGAAGCGCCCCATGTAGAACGGGGCTACGGTGATCGGAAGCTGGGGATGTTCCTCCCGGTAGTTTTGGCTCCACATCGATTTCGAATCGCTCACGCGCAGGGATGACGGCGTGCAGACACCATCCAGCGTGGCGTTGCAGCCCAGCCACGTCGCCCCGCCATCGACGCGGCGAAACTCGACCTCTCGGCTGAGCAGGTCGACCTTGGTGAAGTCGGCATCGAGCAGCGGGTCTTCGAGAGCCGCACAGGACTGCACATCGGTACATTCCGGGTCCGCCTTGCAGCCGGTAGTTGCGGCCAGCAGGAGCACCGTCAGCCCGGCGAACAAGCGCGCGTCAAGTGTCGCGGCCACGTATCCGAGCGAGCTGCGCCTTGTCGACGCCGAGCGCGTCCATCCAGCGGTATACTTGGCGGCGATCGACCTGCCAGTGCTTTGCGACTTGTCCAATGTTGCCTCCTGCTGCCATCAGTTCGCGTTTCAGGGTCGCGAGATCAGGGCGTGTTTGACCGAACGCAGCACTGGGGACATCTGCAGAATCCGTGCCACGTGCAGGCGGCGACACCAGCGGACCTGGCTGCACGCGTTGGCGCACTTCCTGCTGAATGTGGTCGGGAAGGTCCGAGGTACTGAGTTGCCGACGGCCGTCCTGCGAAAGGTGTTGGAGCACTGCGCGCAAGCCGCGCAGGTTCGTCGGCCAGCGACACAGCAACAGCGCTTCAACGATGTCCGCGCCGCCTATGAGAGCCCAGGATTGCCCGGCTACGTGGGGGCAGATGGCGTCAGCGATGTCGACAAGATCCATCGGTCGGGCGCTCAGCGATGGCACCAGTACGCGCGACCCGGCAAGCCGCGCGAACAGATCCAAGCGGAACCGATCAGCACGCACGGCTGCCTCAATGTCTGTATTGGTCGATGCGACAACGCGCACGTCGATCCGCCGGTCCTGGTCCGAGCCAACGGGCCTGACGACACCTTCCTCCAATACTCTGAGCAGCTTGGCTTGCAGCGGCAGCGCGAGGTCGCCGATTTCGTCCAACACCAATGTGCCGTGATTTGCCTCGACGAATCGCCCCTTTCGCGCGGTGTTGGCGCCGGAAAAAGCGCCGCGTACGTGCCCAAAAAACTCCGACTCGAAGAGCGGTTCAGGAACAGCCGTCACGTTCACCCGCACCAAGCGCCCGGTTCGACCGCTCGCGGCATGAATCGCCCGGGACACGAACTCCTTGCCGGTCCCCGAGTCGCCCAAGATGAGCGCGGCAGTATTATTCTTCGCGGCGAGGGCAATGACTTCTCTCAGCCGGCGTGCGGCCTGCGAACGGCCCGGAACGTCCGAGGTCGGTTGGTCGTAGCGCGCGGCAGCGGCGTGGTCGAAAGCCGCGACCAACACCACATTGCCGACACGAATCACGCCGCCGTGGGCAACGGTCGTCTGCGAGACCTTCTGCCCGGCGACCCATGTGCCGTTGCGACTCTCCTCGTCGCGGACTTGCAGCGCCGTTCCACCGTCGACCGCGCACAAGCTGACATGGAGCCGTGATAGCGCCGAGTCCGAAAATGCCGTTACTCCCGCGGCGCGCGTCCGCCCGATCGACAGACCGGCGGGCCCAATACGAATGCGCGTGCCAAGGCGCTCAGGATCTTCGCTGGCGAGCACTTGCACATGCCACTGCCCATCGGACGCGGCGGCGTTGGGAAGCAAGCTGCGGGGCGCGTTTGGAGTACTGCTGCTCAAACTACAGACCCCGCGCGTTTGGGCGCGGCTGCGGCTGCGCTTCAGAGGACCGCGACGCAACCGGCGACCGTCGTTCAGACGAAATCGCCAGCGGACCACGCCCGACCAGGCCCGCGACCCCAAGCGCCACACCTGTGCCGCCAAGCGCAGTCAAACCGGTTGCCGCGCCTGTGTACCGGTTGATAGTGCTGACCTCGGCCTGAGCATCGGCCAGCGACATCCCGACGACGCGACCGGCCGTATTCCGCCTTGCTTCGTACTGTTGATCAGCGGACCACGCCGCGTACGAGGAGAGCACGGCACCCGCCAGCAGCGCCCCGCCCACACCGATGGAAAGCCACGCTTTCGTTGAGTCGCTGGCGAGTGCCGACGCCCGGACATCGCTCGAGATGACGCCGCTTGACCGACTTCGAGGCACAGCGTCGGCGGACTTCGCGCTGACGCTGGGAGACTGCGGATGCCTCGTCTTGACGACGGAGGCCTTCGGGAGCTGCGGCGCAGCCGGCACGAAACCCAGCGTCTTCTTGAGAACGGCAAGAGCCCGTTTGCGGGCATCGACATCGGTACGGCAATGACCCTTGGCGACAATACACTCAAACTGTTGGCGCGCGAGACGGCTGCGGCCAATGCGCGTGTTGGCGTGGGCCGCGATGTACAGAAGTCGACAATTGCGACTCAAAGCGTGCGCTTCCGAGGCCAGCGCGGCGACGACACGGTAGTTCTTTGCGCGCCGAGCCGCGGGGATCCGCGCGGCAATCCGATACGCGGGCTTCAGCCGGGTCATGTCCTCGCTATTGCCCTTCCCCAACGTGCATCGAAACGGGTCGCCCGCGGCCGTCGTGGGACCGGCCGAAGTGACCGCGGGCGCAATAAGCAACGCCAGGCAAAGCAGAAGCTGCCAACCCGTCAGCGAGCGCATCCATGACCGCGTTCGCAGCCTACTCAAGCGGGAGAGCGTTGAACTCACTGTGCACCTTCTCCGCGGTTGCTGGTGTTGGTCCTGCGGCTTCCTTCAACGGTGTCCGTATGCGTTTGGACGCCCGCTTTTTTAGGCGGCGACGTTTGGGAGCCGAGCGGTGCGTTCTTGAGCCCCGCACCTTCCTTGGGGGCACGACTTGCATGCTGGCCGATTTGGCGAACGCTGGCGGTTCAGCTTCGACAGCAGCCCGGCTGGGGGACGCTCTGGTACTCACCGCTGCGATGCTGGTCTTGTCTTTGGTTCGCGGTTCGTCGCCCGTGCGGGGCGCCAGCCGCCGTCGCACCGGGCTGGCGGGCGCAGGTGCCAATGTCGACGACTGCGAAGGCTGGACCCGCCGTCCTTCAGGGGTCGACTCGAGCGATGGCAGGCCAATCCATGTCGACACGGCTACCAAGGCGATCGCTCCGAATGCGTACTTGATGGCGGTCGCACGTGGGCGGGTGAGACGACGGGACAACTTCGATGCAGCTTCTTCACCGGCGCGAAGGCTGCCCAGCGGCACGGCCTCACCCGTTGGGCCGTCGGTCGGCGTCGCGACCGAGACTGTGTCGCCAAGCTGCGTGATCGCCCCGTTTCGGGCCAAGCTGACCGCGGCAAGAAGGGCACGAGACATCGCATCAGCATCCTCATATCGATCGTTGGGTTGTTTGGCGAGCGACTTATGTACGACGGACACGACCGCGCTCGGAATCGGCTGTGGCGATGCGATCGCCAGGTCGGGCACAGGGACATTTCTGTGCTGATACATCAAGGCGAGGGGTTCCGTTGCGTTGTACGGCAGCCGACCCGACAAGCAGCGGAACATGAGCACACCGAGCGCGTACAAGTCCGAGCGTCCGTCGATGTGATCTCCCACGCACTGTTCAGGGCTCATGTACCCCGGCGAACCAAGGGCGGCTTCGTGTCCGGTGAGCGTGGAACCCGCCTCGTGGACGATGCCAAAATCGACAATCTTGGCCGCGCCAATGGGATCGGCTTCGGACGCGCCGCAAAGGACGATGTTCGATGGCTTCAGGTCGCGATGAACCAATCCGCCAGCGTGAGCGGCCGCGAGGGCCGAGAGCAATTGCAGCGCGAGATCGACGACCGAATCGACCGAAAGTAGAGCGCGCTCGCCGGCCAATCGGTCTAAGCAAGCCCCGAGCGTCACTCCCTCCAGGCGTTCCATGACGATGTAAAGAAGACCGGAATTCGCCTGCCCAAAATCGAGCACGCGAACGACGCCTGGATGATCGAGGCGAGAGGTAGCCCGCGCTTCCCGATGAAATCGCCTGGCGACGTCGGTGCCCGCAGCCACGACATCACCTCGCATGAACTTGATGGCTACGCGCAATCCGGTGGCCAGATTCTGGGCCGCGACCACGGTGCCGTTGCCGCCCTCACCCAGCAGCACGCCCAGCTTGTATTTGCCAGCGAATAGTGTGCCGGACGCCGGGACTGAACCGGCGTCCAGACGGAGGGGCGCGACGATCGTGGGGGCGCTGTCGATCTCGCAGAATGAACCGTTGGTCGTGCGTCCACAGTATGGGCACATCCTTGCCTGACCGGCACCCGCCATGTCGGCGGCCGAGCTGTTCAACCCTGTTGCCATACCGACTTCCGCGATCCGTTCGGCGGAGTGTCTCATTTTGATAGCCTGTCCCGCTACCGTACCGGGCGGTGCAACCGGGTCAAAGCGACGAGACACGGATCTACTTCGCGCCCCCATACGGTCGCGCCTGCGTGACGAAGAGCTCGGGCGTTCCCCCTGGTGGGCCGTCGAATTGAACTCGACATCCGTCGCGAAGATTCGGCTATCTGCCTTCGCCTCCTTGCCGTACAGAGGCATGAAGTAGCGGTTGATCTCGGCCAGCGCCTGGCCGAGGCGGTGGGTCTGGGCGGCGGTCAACACCGTCTTTCCGGGTGTCACCAACGAGGAGTGCGAAAGCAAGACACGCGGCTCCCCATTCCCCGCAATCGGGCCGGAGGAGCGAGACGGTAACCGTGTCGTGCAACCCGGGCCAGCGCTACACGAGCACAGCGGATTTGCACCGGTGCGCCTGCGCGACCTACTTGCGATGGGTGACTTCGCCGTGGCGACCACAGTCGTCTTCGACGCGGACCCAGAGCGCGTTGCGGGCCGTAGTTCTTGGGCGGCCAGTCGCCGGGGCCGAGTTGCTCGAAGGTCTTGTAGCCGTGACCCACGACGACCTGGAGTGGATCGGAACGCGTGCACGCCTCGTTCCGAGGGCCGATTTCGGGATCATCCTCGCACGCGAGGGGATCGACCGCGCAGTCGGACCAGTTGCGAACGTCGTACATGCAGCCGGCTGCGGACAGCGCCGATAACGACACCGCCAGCAACGAAGGGACGAACCCGCGGCGACCGCTCATCGACCGACCGCCATCAAGATCTTCGGCTGAATCGCGGCGTCGAACACCAGCCTGTCCGGCGGCACGACCCCGAATTGCTGCACCATCGCGCCGCCGACGCCAAAGGTGACCGTGATGCGCCAGTCGTCCTCGTCGATGGTCGCCTTGTACGTCATCAACGCGCCGAGCGATCCGGCGAACCCGAGCCGGTTGAGCTTTTCCACGTCGGACACGATGAATGACGCCTCCGGGCCGATGCCGACGTGCTCCTCGAAGTCGCCGTCGATGAACCACTTCCAGTACAGGCCGATGTGCGCGTGTGGGCGCCTCTCGAACGTCTGCAAGGTCGGGGCATAGCCGGCGGCGGCCGTCCAAACGAGGGTGGTTGCCGCGCTCGCTTCGTGTTCGAACTGCAGCTCGACGACGCCATAGGCGATGGGGAGCATCGACGACTGCACTACTGTCTTGGTCGTGGTCTTGGTCTTTGTCGGGCTCTTGGTCGGGATCTTGGCCGGGCTCTTGGTCGCGACCTCGACGGGGGACTTGGCGTGCCCATGGCCGGCCAGCATGCAGCCGACGGCCATCGAAAAAACCACCACCCTGCGCCGCATCACGATCCGAAATCCACCTTGACGCCGAAGATCCAAGGGTAGCCGGCGGTGAGTGTGGGGGCGATTCGCCAGCCGCCGGGGAAGAACTCGAAGCCTGCTCCGACATGCGCGCCTGGAAGAAAGAGCGCGCCGCCGGCGGTATAGCCGACTGCCCCGCCGTAGGCAGCGCCGAAGATCGGCGTGAAGACGCTAGCATCGAGGCCGCCGACGGCGAAGAAGCTGCCCCGAATGACTCGCCCGTAGCTCATGTAGACGCCGTGGAGCAGCAGCGAGGTCCCGCCCCCAATCTGCACGAACGAACGTGGTCCGAGCCGGCGATGCACATCGATGCCGATCAGGCCGCCAACCGACGCGGGAAAGCCGACGTGCGCGCCGATGTACACGCTCTCTGGCGGCAAGGGACGCGGCGCCGGTTTGGCGCCCAGCGCGGGTTTCGACAGGAGCGCACCGGCGGCAAGGACAGCCGCCGCAGTCAGCAGGTGCCGGGGAATCCGTCGGGAACCGAAAGGGAAATCGAAAGCGTCAGACAATCTCAAATCAGCTTGCGTTCCAACTGGTTAGCCTGCGCAGCGGCGCCACTTATATGCACTTTACACATAAGGCGGTCGACCGGTGCGTTTCCGAGAGATTACGCCAACGCAGGCGTCGCGGCATGCCTCGTTTCAATCCCCGGCCGGTCCCCGTACGCTCCCAAGATGGCGAAAGTGAACGCCCCCATGGGCGAAGTCACACTCGTGATGAGCGACATCGAAGGCTCGTCCGCGATGTGGAACGCATTCGGCGAGACCACCCGCGAGGCGTTGGCCATCCACGACGAGATCATGCGCACGGCCCTCGCGGACCTTGGTGGGTACGAGGTGCAGACCGCCGGCGACTCGTTCTTCGTGGCCTTTCAAGATGCGCAGGCAGCGCTGGCCTACTGCCTGTTGACCCAGCGGCGCCTCGCGGCCGCCACATGGCCGCCGGCCTTTCGCGATGAGGCTGTTCGGGTCCGAATGGGCGCGCATTCCGGCAGCCCGTGGATACGTCCCGACCCGACGACCGGCCGCATGGACTATGGCGGCCCCGACACGAACATCACATCGCGTATCTCGGGGGCGGCGCATGGCGGCCAGGTGCTCCTCTCGCAAGCCATGCACGAGCGGGTCAAGGACGCGAAGGCTGCCTTCCGCTGCCTCGGCTTTCATGCTTTGCGCGGACTGCAGACGCCGATGCAGATTTGGCAGGCCGGCGACGACGACGCTTCCTTTCCAGCCATTCGCACGATCGCTGCACGCCGAACCAACGTCTTGCCGCGCAGCGACGCGTTCTTCGGGCGCGAAGTGGAGCTAGCCGACCTCGCGCATCTGCTGGCCAACGGCACACGGCTGATCTCGGTCATCGGCCCGGGAGGCACCGGCAAGACGCGCCTGTGCGAGACCCTGGTGACACGCGAACTCGGCCGTTTCGAAGCCGGAGCCTGGTGGGTCGACCTGACCGGCGCCGAGGACCTCGAGGGCGTGCACGCGGCGATGGCGGCCAGCCTGGACGTCCCTGCCGCTGCTGGTGACACGGGTGCGCTCATCGGTCGGACACTCGCGGCCCGCGGGCCGATGCTGGTCGTGCTGGACAACTTCGAGCAGGTCGCCGGACACGCGACGGCGACGGTGGGCGCATGGCTGGGTCAGGCTCCGCACGTGCGCTTCATCGTCACCACGCGGACACGGTTGAAGGTCAAGGGCGAGCGACTGTACGACCTTCATCCGCTAACCCGCGAAACGGCGCTGCGCCTCTTCGTCGATCGCGCCCAGGCGGTGAATCCAAGCTTCGTGCTGCGGCGCGAGGAGCGCGCGCTTGCGGTGGACATCATCGAGGAACTCGAGCGCGTGTCGTTGGCCATCGAGCTGGCCGCAGCGAGGACGAGGATCTTCACGTTGGCGCAGCTGAAGCGTCGGCTAGCGGCGCGTTTCCGGGTGCTGCGCGACGACAATCCCGAGGTATCCGATCGACAGGCGACCCTGCGCGGGGCGATCGATTGGTCGTGGCGGCTGCTGAAGCCGGCCGAGCAGCTCACCCTGGCCCAGTGCAGCGTGTTTCGCGACGGCTTCACGCTGACGGCCGCCGAATCAGTGCTCGACCTGCAGGCGTGTCCGGACGAGCCGTGGCCCGACGAGGTCCTGCAGGCGCTCATCGACCACAGTCTGTTGTTGGTCACCGAGCCCTTCGCCGGGCATCGCCGCTTCCGGCTGATGGAGTCGATCCGCGAGTTCGCGGCTGAGGAGCTCGCAAGCGAAGCCAGCATCAGGGTCGGTGGCGCTGCGGTAACGGGCCCCGACCAGGCGAACGCGATCCGGATGCGGCATGCGCGCCATTTCGCGGCCCTGTCCGACGACGAATTCACCCGGTCGCTTCACCGCTCCGGCGGCGTTGCACGACGCAAGGCGCTCAACCTCGAGCACCACAATCTCAAGGCCGCTTTCGAGACCGCGCGAAGCGCCGGCGACAACACCCTGGCGGCCCGCTGTGCCGTGGCCGCAAGCGAGATCTTCGGCACCAAGGGCCCGGTCGACCAGGGCCTTGCGCGCCTGAAATCCGCCGCTGAGCTGCCCAACGTCAAGCCCGCGATCGGGGTGCTCATCGCGTATTGGCGGGGTCTGCTCGAGCGCTTCACCGGCCGTGTCGAGACCGCGCGCCTGCACTTCGAAACCGCGCTCATCGACGCCGAACGGCTGGAC
>Ga0209992_10000580_pt1 | contig 47750 bp, 33 predicted proteins | sample 2SBtaG_2_FD_182564 | JGI IMG/M metagenome (GOLD analysis project Ga0209992, IMG submission 182564) | Deep subsurface microbial communities from Kolumbo volcano to uncover new lineages of life (NeLLi) - 2SBTROV12_ACTIVE470 metaG (SPAdes)... | ecosystem: Environmental > Aquatic > Marine >... | reverse complement strand
AGGATCAGTATTCCGGTGGTGTTGAGCTGGCTCTCTTCGACATGCTCTACCTGCGTGGTGGCATGGATGTCGTTGGAGACAGTGACCTGACCTTCTTCACGGGAACGAACTTTGGTGCTGGTGTAGATCTCGACCTTTCAGGCACACGCCTGCAGGTTGACTACGCTCTGCGTTCGACCGACTTCTTTGACAACGTATCCATGGTCACAGCAGCAGTAAGTCTGTAGCCACACCGTGATCAAGAACGGGAGTTTATTCCCGCAGCCGGATGGTTCGCCCTCCGGCTGCGGGGAAAATTCCTCGAACCAGATTAATTCAGCAGACGGCAATCTCGCTCATCGACGAATACGTGGGCAAAAGACACCCACAGACAACAAAGCCAACGACAATAAAGCACGACGACAGTAAAGCACGACGACAGTAAAGCACGACGACAGTAAAGCACGACGACAGTAAAGCACGACGACAGTAAAGCACGACGACAATAAAGCCAACGGACAGCACGCTCATCGGAACAGCGCCTACTCCGTGCGACCAGTAATTACGGTGTCGCAGACAGGGGAACACATATTCAAATTCTTCGGCATCCCGCATAGTCTATGTCCGTGCATTTCGTAGTCGAGAGGGAGATCACTTTCATCTCACGATGAAGGTCGAAGATGTGAGAAGGGGACCTAACTGACCCTCTACTCAAATGAAAGGGGGCGGGCCGGGCGATCATAGATCGCCAGGCCCGCCCCTTTTTTATCCATGAGGAGATCAATCTTGCGAAAGACACCGGAAATGTCTCGATATGCCTTCAATCACCCTTTTTGAGCTTTTTGAGCTCCATTTTGGCCTGCTTTTTAGCCATTTTGGGCGTCAGAGTGGGCGGTGCATGTTCGCTGACCGGAGTATCAAAATCGGGTGATATCGATGAAGAAGTGGTTGGAGCACTCCTCCGCTTGCGGCGTCCAACCCATCGGAAAGCGATCAACAGAAGAGCGACCAAGAGTATTCCGCCAGAAGTCTGTTGATTGGCAAGTATCCAGGACCATGCCTCTTCCCATCGGCCATCCCAGAACAAAATCTTGAAGGCTCCAATTACTCCTGCAGCAATGAGTGTGCCTGCTACACGAACATATATCTGCTGCCTTTGGGTTTCTTCCGCCATTCCTGTTACCCCGTTTTGAAAAACGCGATCCTCAGTATCTCCAGCTGGTCAGATCCGCGCCTTCAGGAGCTGTTTTCTGGATATGATCCATGATCATTGGAAGATACATGGTATTGTAACGTAGTCGGCTGATCGCATTCGGGTTATTCTGGTCTCCATTCCAGCAGTGCTCGGCACGATCTCCGTAATCGATATCTCCTTCGTAGTACGGGCTTGTCGTGCCTTCCAAGAAGTCCTCCGTCAGATACACGGCATTGTTCAGATAGTAATTGTCCATATCTCCCGCGTAAATATGAATTTTACCCACCAATTCAGGACCGATTTTGGCCCAATCACGCTGCATGATGTAGTTGAGGTCGAAGTTCTCCTTCCAGTATTCTGCAACACTACGATCTATTTCTCCGGTGTATTTGTCCCAAATGGGTTTGGGGTAACCATCCGGCCCCATGGGTGAATAGACCGCCTGCCATATATCGTACTGATCACCGGATCGGGTGTTGGTCCCGAGAACCAGTTCGTAGTGATTGTAGTCTCGGACTGTACCCTGGAGATGACCCAGCCAATCCCTGCGCCCGGGTCGCTCCAATTTTCTGAAATCGGCGGAGTAGTAATAAGCGTTCGTGTCCTCGTACAGGTTGACCTGGGTATATTCCCGGAAATCGATCGGATCCGGGCACGCCGCAAACGCGCCATTGTATTCTTCAGGATAAAATACCTGAACAGCCAGTGCCTCCCATCCTCCAGTAGAGCCGCCGTACGTGAATCGCGCCCAGCCTTCCCCAATTCCTCTAAACTGCTCTTCGATGAATGGGATGAGTTCAAATGTCAGGGCATCGCCATAAGGGCCAATGCTGGCTGAGTTCACAGCGTAGGAGTCATCGTAGTACGGGTTGTCGTGTTGGATTTCGATGGCCAAGAATCTCGGGAAATCGTCGCTGGTCCACGTCTTGTAGAAGTCGTAGGCCTCCTGTTGTTGGATCCTATTGTACCCTTCAAGGCGAAATCTCGAACTGTAATCGGGCTCCAGGTCGGGATCAGGGGGTTCGGTCCTGAATCCCCCGAAGTCGTCGGGGTAGTGCCCATGAAATACCATAAGCGGGTACCGGGCCTGGGGATGTTCGTCAAACCCGTGCGGAATGAGCACGTGAGCTCCGAGATAAATGTCTCTCCCCCAGAATTCTGAGAGGAGTTCACTCTTCATTCGAATGTGCTTAATGTACTCGGTGTCTTCCTTGGCAGGAATTGGCGGGTTTTCGTTTTCAATCGTCAAAAGAATTTCCTGGTCCGACGCTCCGGTCACTTCGATTTTGGCCGGTGTGCTGTGAAGGTTGCCAGGGGCCCTTTTCCAATTCTGTCCCGCTCCCCGATTCATAGGGAGTTTCACCGTGTGTCCGCTAGAAAGATTGAACGTGTCGTATCTGTGCACGACCGCCTGAACGTAGTATTCACCTGCTGGCAGATCAGCAATGCTCTCAAACGGATAGCCGAATACCGATCCATCGAACGTCACTTCTTCGCCTGGCTGTAAACCGTCGATGTCTACGCCGAAAATCTGAATTGCATTTAATCCCGAAGTCACCTGAAAGCGAGGCTCAGATGTATCCTTTTTCGCGAACATCAACAAGACTCGTCCATCCAGGGGGCCGGCATGGAAATCTTGGGCTATTGATACGGTGACCGTGGGGCCTTTCTTTTCCCGATCGATGGTGCGGCCCATAGACTCGACTTTGGGATAGACGAAGGCAAAAATTAGAACACACGCGGCAATGTTTCTACGAGATCGAATCATGGCACAACACTCATATGGGACTTCCACAACAGTGAATTGAGTGTACGATTCACAACCGTCTTTTGGAATAACCAGCTACTCGAAAGAATTCAAATCGGTTGAAAATCTTTTGATCTGGCTGCACACCTCAGTTCAGACGGACTGCCTGCGCCCTCGGCAAGAATCGAACTTGCGACACCCGGTTTAGGAAACCGGTGCTCTATCCACTGAGCTACGAGGGCGTATCTTGGGCGCAGAAAATACGCTTTGATTCACTCAGATTCTTGCGATATGTCCCTCGATGTTGATGTACTTCGTTCTGTTACCCCAGGCTGTGAGCATGTAATCCATTTTAACAATGCTGGTGCAGGACTCATGCCCGAATCCGTCATTGATGCCTTGCAAGGGCATATTACGCGGGAAGCCATTATCGGCGGCTACGAAGCCCACGCAGCGGCTGATCCCGAATATCAGGACACGTACAGGGCTCTGGAAGAGCTCCTGGGTGCCAAACAGGGCGAAATTGCCCTGATTGAGAACGCGACTCGAGCCTGGGATCAGGTGTTTTATGGGATGGACTTCAATCCCGGAGATCGCGTTGTGACCGCCCAGGCCTCGTACGCGAGCAACTATCTGGCAATGCTTCATCAGAAGAAGCGTCACGGAATAGAGATCGATGTCATTGGCAACGACGAACACGGACAGGTCGATGTTGCAGCACTCGAAGCGGCTCTCACCGAACGGACTCGGTTGATCTGCCTGACGCACATTCCTACGAATGGTGGATTGATCAATCCGGCAGCAGAGGTGGGAGCGATCGCGAATCAGGCTGGCGTACCGTATCTGCTTGACGCCTGTCAGTCGGTCGGCCAGGTTGCCATCGACGTGGATGAGATTGGTTGTGATTTTCTTTCAGGTACGGGTCGAAAGTATCTGCGTGGTCCCCGGGGAACGGGCTTCCTCTATGTCCGGACAGCGGCGCTTGACCTGATCGATCCGCCGTTTCTGGATCTGCATGCTGCCGACTGGGTTGAGATGGATGAATACGTACTCGGTCCGGGAGCTTCCAGATTTGAAAACTGGGAAGGATTCGTCGCAGGCAAGATTGCGCTCGGCACCGCGGTCAGATACCTGCAGGAAATTGGTCCCGAAGATGTGTATGCCCGCATAGCGGACCTGGCGGCTCTCCTGCGTGAAAAATTGAGTCTGATCGAAGGCGTTACCGTCCATGACCTCGGAATCCGGAAAGGCGGTATTGTGACGTTTTCGAGCGAGAATATTGATGCCAAAGCGCTTCAGGAAGGGCTGGCAGAAGCCGGTATCAACGTGAATCTGGCCTTTCCCAAATGGGCCAAACTGGATGCAGACACTCGCGGATTGCCTCTGATGATCAGGGCCTCGGTGCACGCATATAACACAGAAGAAGAAGTCGACGAATTCGTTAAGCGCGTAGCCATTCTGAACGATTTGCGATGACTCACCGCATCGGGTAGATTCCCTCCCCTTCCCTTTCCGACGACTGAGTGAAAGATTCTCCAACTGCCAAATCTCCTGTCTGGGCGTGGTCGATGTATGACTTCGCCAATTCGGCGTTTACCACACTGGTGGTCACGTTCGTCTACGCCACGTTTTTCGCAAAAGGCATTGCTCCGAATGAGCAAATGGGCACGGACCTGTGGTCGGATGGAGTTACAATTTCTGCGTTATTGGTCGCTGTTCTTTCACCGTTTGTGGGAGCAATGGCAGACAGAGGAGGTTATCGAAAACGATATCTCGCGATTGCAACGGTCGTGTGTATCCTCGCAACGGTGGCCCTCTTTTTCCCCCAGCAAGGAGATGTGTACTTCGCGATCACAATTTTTGTGGTGGCGAACGTCGCATTCGAGATGGCGAATGTCTTTTATAATGCGTTTCTGCCTGATATCGCACCTCCAGAAAAAATTGGGAGGATTTCGGGCTACGGCTGGGCGCTCGGATACGTGGGCGGTTTGTTGTGTCTTGTAGTGGGACTCGTGGTGTTCGTGCAGCCTGACCCCCCGATGTTGGGATTGAATGCCGACACGGACGCTCAATTCCGGGCGACCAATATTCTGGTGGCTGCATGGTTCGCCGTTTTCAGTATCCCCCTGTTCCTGCTCGTCAAGGATGAGCCAGTGGAAAACCCTCCTCCTGCAAGGCAACTGATGCGGGAAGCCTGGTCAGACCTCAAGCGAGTGTTTTCTGAGATCAAAAACTTCCGCCAGGTATTCCGTCTGCTGGTGGCACGTCTGATTTACAATGATGGTCTGGTCACCATCTTTGCCTTCGGTGGGATTTACGCCGGAACAGTCTTCGGATTCTCCCTGGACGAAGTAATCATTTTTGGAATCGCGCTGAACGTCTCTGCCGGCTTTGGAGCGTGGGCCATGGGGCACGTTGACGACAAAATCGGTGGACGACCAACTATTCTGATATCCATCGTCGGACTGATCGCTGCTACGCTTCTGGCGGTTTTTACCACCTCCGTTTTCTGGTTCTGGGTATCCGGAATGGGAGTGGGATTGCTGGCCGGGCCCAATCAGGCTGCCAGTCGATCTCTTCTGGCCCGCTTCACACCGGATGACCACGAGAACGAGTTTTTCGGGTTCTTTGCCTTCTCGGGCAAGTTCACCGCGTTCCTGGGACCACTCCTTCTGGGCGAACTGACCGTGATGTTCGGAAGTATGCGAGCGGGAATATCAGTTGTCGTCCTCCTCTTTATTGTCGGGGGCTTATTGATGCTCCGCGTGGATGAAACCGAAGGAAAACTGGCTTCTGGGCGAGTATGAGTGTTCAACTGAAGGATATTGATTCGGCACTTATGGACTGGGCTCCCGCCGGGACCGCCCAATCCTACGACAATGTCGGGCTACAGATCGGTCGGCTTTCAAAGAACGTAGCTCGTTGCCTGATTGCTTTGGACCTGACACCCGATGTGGTTCGCGAGGCGATAAATTCGGATGTCGACTGTGTGATCACACATCATCCGCTCATTTTTAAGCCACTGTCCGACCTGACCGACGGCTCTCTCGTCTCCTCAATGGCGCTCGATTTAGCTGAAGCGAAAATTGCACTGTATGCCATTCACACGAACCTCGATGCAGCGCGCGATGGAGTTTCATTCGAACTGGCGAAGAGCCTCGGACTCGAGAACATAGAATTCCTTTCCGGTCTTGAGAACAGCGTGGTGAAGCTCGTCCTGTTCGTGCCAATAGATCATATCGATGCCGTACGCGACGCTGCGTTCGGCGCTGGCGCCGGACAGATTGGCAACTATTCTGAGTGTTCATTCTCACACGGCGGAAGTGGAACGTTTCGCCCCGGAGACTCCAGTGAACCTTTCTCGGGTTCGGCCGGGGGTCCGAGAGAATCGGTGAACGAGGTCAAACTGGAAATGCAGGTTTCCAGATGGCAGCTGAACGCTGTGCTTGATGCCGTCCAGGAGGTGCATCCGTACGAAGAAGTCGCGCACGACATTATCCCGATAGAGAATGAGTTCAAGGGGGCAGGTATCGGTGCGGTTGGTACGCTGGCGGCTCCCACCACACTTGCTTTGTTCCTCAATTCAGTGTCGATAGCGCTGAACAATCCGGGATTGAGATACGTGGGAGACGAGGGCCTAAAGGTCGGCAAAGTTGCCGTATGCGGTGGATCGGGCTCCGACTTTATTGGACTGGCCGGCAAAGCCGGGGCAGATGTCTACGTCACCGCGGATGTGACGTATCACCGTTTTTTCGAGGTGATGAACCAAGATGGCCAGATCGATATGGCGCTTATTGATGCCGGACATTACGAAACCGAGAGCATGACCGAATCGCTGCTCTGCAACTGGCTGAGCGAGCGATTCCCGGATGTTGAATGGATTCGGACATCGGTAAAGACCTCGCCGGTCAAGACGTGGACAGGCAAATAGTGGGACTTTCCCCTGCGTACGTTGGTCGAACGTCCCTTACGTCATACCGAATTGCACGGCTGATGGGCATGATTACACCCGTTGCACACATTCTTCGCAAGATCTCCCGTGAACTTTACAGGGGGTATGCCGTTATTTCGTCGTCTATACAAAAATGTAAAACGTCGATTTTAGAGCATGGCCCCCACCACTCACGAGAACTCAATAGCCGAACAGCTGGTTGCGTTGATTCGCCTCCAGAATATTGACAGCAACATTGATCAGATCAAAAAGCTGCGAGGTGATCTTCCGGACGAAATCAGCGACATGGAAGACGAAAAAGAAGGTCTGACAACCCGTCTCGACAAGCTCAAGCAGGAGCTGAAAGACAATTCGGTTGCCGCAAAACAGGCTGAAAACGACGTCAAGGACGCCGAAGGCCTCATCAAGAAGTATGAGGAACAGCAGCTTCAGGTTCGCAATAATCGCGAATATGACGCATTGACGAAAGAAATCGAGGCGCAAAAACAGCGAATCGTTGACAACACGGCCCGCGGAGAAGAAATCACTCTTCAGAAGCCTCTGCAGGATGCAGCGGTTGAAGAAGCAGGAGAAAGACTCAAAGCGCTGAATGCCGTTCTCAAACAGAAAAGCGGTGAGCTCAAGGAAGTCCTCGAAGACACCAAGAGCGAACAGTCTGGTCTGGAGAGAAAGCGAAAAAAAGCGGAAAAAGAAGTAGAAGAGCGCTATGTCCGCGCGTACAACCGGCTTCGTTCGCGCGTTCGTGACGGCAGAGCCGTTGTGCCGCTCGAGCGTGGAGCTGCCGCTGGGTTCTCGGTTCCTCCGCAGAGACAGCTTGAAATTCGTCAGCGAAACCGAATTGTTGCTTGCGAACACACCGGACGAATTATTGTCGACGGTGACTTGTTCAAGGAGACCGCCGCAGGCAAGTAAGGCTTTCGACCAAAACATTCAGTGATGAATCCCTTCCCGGTATGTGAAACCCGAGAAGGGATTTTTCATCTAAGCAAATGCTGATCGGATCATCGCGCCCGTTTTTCGGGTGAGGAAAGTCCGAACACCGAAGGGCACCGTCCTTCCTAACAGGAAGGCGCGTCGAAATTCGTTTCGAAGTGACGGCACGTGCAACAGAGAGTAGACCAGCCGATGGCCCTCGCGGGTACAGGTGATGGGTGAAAGGGTGGGGTAAGAGCCCACCGGCGGTTCTGGTGACAGGGCCGGCCAGGTAAACCCGACGGGGTGCAAGGTCAAGCAGCATCACTGTTCTGAGCGATTTCGATCGCCCCGGAATAGAGGAACGGCCCGTTCCGCTTGATGCGGGTAGACTGCTTGAGGCTGACGGTGACGTCAGTCCCAGATAAATGATGATCTCCCTGATCGGTTGCGATCGCCGGTCAGGTGGACAGAATTCGGCTTACAGATCAGCATTGATCGTTCTTCATTCGTGAAGACACATGAAGCCCGGCGCAGCGCGATTCAATATCGCGTCAGTCGCCGGGCTTCACCTTTTGTGGGAGACCTCAAACACAGGTCGATGGTGCGGGGCCACAATTCTGCGGGCATAAATACCGGACAAAAAAAGGCGGCGCACTGAATACTCAGTGCGCCGCCTTTACAAGAAAGCTAAGGAATCTCTACTGGTTCGAACCGTCGTCTGAACCACCTTCAGCAGCGGCTCCGTCGGCAGAGCCTTCGCCTGTTGCTGGCGCGGTATCAGTTGGAGCAGGAAGAACGGGAGCCTGAATCTGACCAGTCTGTCCCTGCTGCTGGATAACTGATCCACCCTGATCGCCAGGTCCGATCACAAAATTGGAAAGAATGCAGAGCACGATGAACGCCGTGGCCAGAGACCAGGTAGCTTTCTCCAGAAAATCCGGAGCCTGGCGTGAGCCGAGAATCTGAGTTGTCGTGCCACCGGCTGCAATACCGGCCAGGCCACCGCCTTTTCCACTCTGAAGAAGCACTACGAGCGTCATCAGAACGGCGATAATTGAGATCAGGACGATCAGAAAAGTAAACATGAAATCGAATCAATTCGGTTGTAGAACGCCTTCAAACCGGGCGTGTCAGCTGAGATACACAATCACAGCCATGGCGTTCCGTTGTATTAGCCTCACAAGATAGGAATTCTATCTACGGCAGATCAACAGATAGAGGCCGGAATTGGATGGTTCGCAAAGGATTCACGACCGCATAATCTACCCCGATTTGCTGGATCCAAGCTCGTCCATCAACTGCGATATCACTGTAACAGCCGTCAGTGCAGCCGTTTCTGCTCGCAATCGACGATCACCCAACCAGATTGGAAGCCATCCTGCTGCTGAGGCTGCAGCCATTTCTTCTTCAGAAAATCCACCCTCCGGGCCCACAAAAACACTGATGGATCCAATATCGGCGCCCACGGCGTGAATTTCAGCGGCAAGTCTTCTTCTTTTCGCTCCTCCTTCGTTCTCAGTCAGTGATTCGTGGCAAATCAGTTTCAGGTCAGCAGTCTGTTGAAGCATTTCCGAAAGCCTGGAAGGCGCGTCAAGAACAGGGAGTCTGCTGCGTTCGCACTGTTTGAGTGCACTCACCATGATGGCCTCGGCCCGGCGGGTATTGAATTTTTTGGTTTGCGTCCTGTTCGACAAAAACGGTGTAATACGAGAACATCCTGACTCGACAGCTTTCTCGAGAAACGACTCCCAGCGAGCAGACTGTTTCAGGAGCGCCAGGCCAACGTGGAGCTGAAATGCGGGTTCTCCCAGATCGCTCCAGGACTCCCGAATTGCCCCGATCACACTCTTCTTCCCCATCGTCTCCAATTCGACCAGATGAGTCTTTCCCTGCCCATCGACGACGATAACCTGATCGCCAACATTCAGTCTCAGGACGCGAACGGCGTGCCTGGCTTCTTCTTCCGAAAAAACGACCGATGTGCCCGATATCTGCTCTTTCGGTACGAAAAACCGGTGCTTGGCACTGATTGAGTTTTGGGGCTTCATGGAATAGGGATTTGTGGCTTCTATAACCCGAATGACATACCAATGTGAACTCTGCCCTGCGACAGTGGATCTTCACTGTTCATGGCATACGAAATGGAAACGGGGCCGAGCGATGTATCCATCACGAAGCCAAATCCGAATCCGGGATACCATTCTTCCAGATTCGCCTCACCTTCTGATGTCGGGCGGTCTACGAAGCCAAGATCCAGAAATACGAACCCATAAGATACTTCATCGATGAACGCCCGTGCTTCCAGCAGGCTGCGAGCCACGGTCTTTCCTCGAAATCGATTCTCATCATAGCCTCGAAGCGAGGAAGCACCTCCAATCAAAAACAGTTCGCTTTCATCGAGATCGTCGGATCGAATAATTCCCAGATCAACTCCCGCGACGATCGACAATCGCCCTTTAATCGGCTGATATACGCGTGTTTTCATCGTCAGACGCTCCTGAACATCGTTGGAGGCGATGCGCAACGTGTCCCCGACGACGACGATCCGTCTGCTACTGGTCCGAATACCTCTCTGAAGCAGTGATTCGAATGTCATCCCTCTCCGCGGCTGCGCAGGATTGTCCACTTTCTGGAAGCGAATCTCGACGCCCCAGAAATTGACACTTGAAGAAGCCACACTTTGCAGGCCTGACAGCAAATTGGACCCGCTCTGTCCCGGCCGAGTTGACTCGCGCGAATAACGAACGCCGATTTCGGATCCTTTCTCTATTCGAAGAGAAGCACCCATTCCCAGGGAAATTTTGCTGTAGGTAGAATCTTCTTGATATCCATCGAAAGATCCCGCCAGACGGACGGGCAAGCCGAGAAACATGGGATCTTCAGCGTTTAATCTCACCGAACTGGCCTGGCCTGGAAGCCGACTGATTCGTGCGCCAAAAACACGGCCAAAACCGAACGCATTCAAGAGTTCTATGTGACCGTTCCCGATAAGTTGGGACGACGATCCGTCTTTGGCGGGCAGAAAACCCATCACCATATCGAATGAGCCGGGTGATCTGGGACTCACAGGGACCAAGATATGTGCCGTCGAATCGCTGGTAAGCTCAAATCCTGGCCTTCCAACGTGCCGGTGAAATCCACCGCGTAAAATCGATGAGCGAATATCGTCCAGATCCACTCCGGACGCGGGATGCCCGCGCGTGAGACCGGTCAGTTGCCGAACAAATCCAGGCTTGGTTCGATTATCACCATCCAGGCGAATGTCCGTGATGCGCGTCAATGGTCCACGACCTACATCTATTCGAACCGCATATCCTTGATCTTCGGGCTGGATTGACATCAGGGATGCGCGCGCAGCGAGATAGCCTTCTTCCGTCAATGCCGTCAAGATCTCCCGTAGCATCGACTCGATGTACTCGGACGACAGCGTATCTCCGACGGCGCCTTCAATCAGTGGGCTTAATTGAGACGTCAGATCCAGGGAATCTGCGCTTTCGGGTTCCAGGCCCAGCACCTCAATCGAAGCTATCAAGCGTATTTCATCTTGCGCAACAACGGAATTGGCAAATCCTGCAGAAGAAAGGATGACCAACATCCCGGCAACAAACATGCGCTCGAACCCGCCAAATCGCCTTTGAAGGGTATGATTCGCAGATAAACGCGCGTACCTTTGCACTGTGAAAACCAGGACAGCAATCATATTCTGTTTCGTCGCGATCTCCGGCTTTGCATGGCCGAAGGCTGATCGATCCACTCATCAACTGGTGCCCGACGGATTCGGTTCTGCTCAACCAATGAATTCATCCGGATGGACGCCCGGTTCACCGTCCTTCGATCTATCCGATACAGCCTTCAAGGTCGTGGCCGACACCATCTTCGCCGGCGACACGTTTATCGCTCTGCTTCCCGATTCTCTGAACGGGGAGCAAGTACTGAGCTACGCGGGCCGTGAACTTCCCCTGCGGAGTTGGCTGCGCGGAAGAAGCTTTTTCTGGAAAACGACCTCTGAGGATATTGGGGAGACCACGTTCCTCTTCGATGCTGAATTGAACGGTGGAGACAGCACACGTCATCAAATCGATGTTCTGGTCCAGTGATCGTGAAGTCAGATTCAGAATTCCCCATTCCTGAAGTCCGGCAACGACTCCTTTCCTGGTTCAATCAGAACAAGCGAAGTCTGCCGTGGCGGACGTCGAAGGACCCGTACCACATCTGGCTCTCAGAAGTCATTCTTCAACAAACTCGAGTTGATCAGGGCTTGCCCTACTTTGAGCGCTTCATCGTGCGATTCCCGACCGTTGAAGACCTCGCATCAGCCGACCTGGACGAGATTCTCAAGCTGTGGGAAGGCCTGGGATACTACTCCAGAGCGCGCAACCTGCATAAAGCCGCACAACAAGTCGTATCCAGTTCGGAAGGTATTCTGCCCTCCACCTATGATGAATGGATACTGTTACCCGGTATCGGCCCTTATACCGCAGCAGCAATTTCTTCAATCGCCTTCGCAGAGAAAAGAGCAGTTCTGGATGGAAACGTGATGCGCGTCCTTTCAAGAATCTTCGCTGTCGAGTCGGAAATCTCGACGAGTCAGGGAAAACGGGAGTTGGGTGAACTGGCCGAGTTACTGCTCAATCCTTCTGATCCTGGAACTCACAATGAGGCGATGATGGAAGCCGGCGCTCTGATATGTCTGCCCAGAAATCCGACGTGTCATTCCTGTCCATTCGATAAGATTTGCGTGGCCAGGTCTCAGAGCCGCGTTCACGACTTTCCTGTCAAACGGCCCTCGAAAAAAGTACCTCACTATGACATCGCCGTCGGGATCATTCGAGACGAGAACGGCAGGATCTTCATACAGCGAAGACCAGAAGATGCCATGTTGGGCGGATTATGGGAATTCCCGGGAGGTAAAAGGGCGGAGAGTGAATCCCTTGAAGAGGCGTGCTTGCGGGAGATAAAAGAAGAAATTGGCGTCGATGTTGCCATCAGAAATAAATGGGAAACGATAAACCACGCGTATTCCCATTTTCGCATCTCCCTGCATGCTTTTGAGTGTCGTGTTCTGGCGGGTGACACCCCGACGACAACGCTGCCTTCAGCGTGGGTCGCGCGCGAGGAATTGTCCGACTATGCTTTCCCCCGCGCCAATCGGCGCCTGTTGGAAATGATGGAAAGCGCTTCTGCCGGAACCCGAGACGTCGAATCGGATTACCACACTCAAAGCACGAAATAAATCATGAAGTTCGAAGTTGTATTCTGGTTGGCCATTCTGGCCGTGTGGTTTTTTCAGGCACTAGCCGGAAAAAAGAAACGCGAAGCCAAGAAGAACCTCCCTGCTCCTGCAGAGCAAGGACCCGCCGGATCTGACTTCAAGTCCGCGCTCGATGAGATTTCGAAAATCCTTCAGGGCGAGACACAGCCGGACGGCCCAGATTTCTCGATCCCTCTGCCCCATCATGCTGAAGAAGCCGCGTCCGCACCAGGCGCTCCTTCAGTATCCGCGCCTTCCACGACCGAGAGACCGGTGTTGATCGAGCGGCATGACTTCCGAAAACGAACACGTGAGCCGAGCGCGTTTTACGACGAAAGCTTCGAGCAAAAATCGGGCAGCACCTTTCACGCCCCGGACATCGTTCACGATCACGATTACGATTACTCTGCTTTCAAGAAGGAAGAGAAAAAGGTAAAGAGCGAATTGGGGTCAATGGTCAATCACGATCTGCACGACAAAGCCAAAACCCGCGAAGCATTTGTACTCTCGGAATTGCTCGGCCCGCCCCTCTCAAAAAAGAAGGGCTCCGGGTATCGCTAGAACGTGACGGACGAAGCTTTCTAGAGCTCTTCGATGGCGTCAAAATCCGTTGGCTCGTCTCCACCTTTTTTGAAGAGTTTGGCACCGATCGCGCCACCGATAGCTCCAAAAATGACGAAGACTACCAGGTTGACCGCATATAAAGCGACGTAATACTCATCGATAAACGAAAGGATTGGATCGAGCTGCTCTGGCTGCAGATTCCCGTTACTTTCGAGGTTGTTCATCACGCCCTCTTTTGTAAATCGCCCCGCACCGATACCTACGAGCGTCAGGGCCCAGGTCAGGACAGACGATAGCGCCCAAGCGATCACGGAGGCGCCCATGCCAATTACGGCACCGGTGCCACCTTTAATCGTGATTTCATTTTCACTGGTGTAATGCCAGACACCAATGACACCTCCGAGGAGGATACCAAGGCAGCACGCCTGGTTAATGAGTCCCAGATATGAGGTGCTCAACAGGCCTGCGGCCAGACCCCCGAGTAAAATCGATTGTTTTTTATCAGGCATGATCGTGTTTCAAGATTGTTGATCGGGGATGTGCCGTGGCTGCGTCAAATCTACTAAACATTTTCGTCAGCCGGAGTAGGGTTTTTCTCCATTCTTGTATTTGACGAGACTTTCTTTTTCTTGTGACGCGTGGTGAAAGAATCCACAATGGAAGCCACGAGGAAATAGCCAGCCGTCAGTCCAAGAATTCCACCCGTAATGAGTCTGCTGACAGGCGTGTTGTTCCAGATCCCGAAGAGATCGCCACTCCAGTCGATCAGGGCCGGCAAAACTCCGAATATCAATACCCATGGTGCGGTTTTATTTGTCCATGGCCAGAATCCGCGAAGCGAGAGATACACGACCGCGGCAGCAGGTAGACCCAGATACGTCCCGAAACAGCGGTGACAAACTCCGAGAGCTACCCCATCGATGTGCGGGGACCGCGCGGGAATCTGATGGCACACTCCGGAAAGCGCGGCCATAATCACACTTCGGACGGGTTCTGATACGAACGGCGGGGCCATCGCCAAGGCGACCAGAAAACCGGTCAAGAGCATCGTGAGTGTCCAGCCCGAGAGGAATCCTCTTGGCAGCGGCAGTTTATCGTCCATTGGAAAAAGGGACATCAGTGTCTTGTCGCGATGAATGTACCAGGCACAGTATCAATGGAGTGGACGCAGAACCACTCTCGAAGTTGAGCGGAACCGGGATTCTACGAGAGCAGTGAGCCCGGTTCACAGAAATTTAATCGCATTGACCTCAAAAACTAGTCATCAGGAGAATTTTGGCCGGTTTCAGGCGGAACAGACGGCTTCAAAGTCAGGTTCTATTGTTCTTCGAGGCCGCCAGAATACGGAGGCCCAACCAATATTATGTCTTTGGTTTAGCACTCACCCACTTCGAGTGCCAGACTACCCACTTTAATCATCAACAAGAAGTCAAACGAGGCAGCAACCTATGGCTAGCATCAAACCTCTGGGCGATCGTGTGGTGGTGAAACCGCAACCAGCTGAAGAAAAAACAGCAAGCGGACTCTTCATCCCCGATACCGCAAAGGAAAAGCCACAGCGCGGCACTGTCGTATCTGTCGGTCCAGGTAAAGTAGAAAACGGCACCAAGGTCGACATGACGGTAAGCGAAGGCGATACGGTCCTCTACGGAAAGTATTCCGGTACAGAGATCACAATGAACGACGACGACCTGCTCATCATGCGGGAATCCGATATCCTCGGCATCGTCACCGACTAACCCACCGATTCGCCCGGGGCATCCGCCGCGGGTGGTTTCAATCGTTTACGGACGATAACCCAATCAGACTATCATGGCTAAGCTAATCATATTTGATACAGAAGCTCGTTCCGGCCTCAAGCGCGGTGTGGACAAGCTTGCTGATACAGTAAAAGTGACGCTGGGTCCGAAAGGACGCAATGTCATCATTGAAAAGAAATTCGGTGCTCCGACCGTCACCAAAGATGGTGTCACGGTTGCAAAAGAAATCGAACTCGAAGACAAAGTAGAAAACGTCGGCGCACAGATGGTGAAGGAAGTTGCTTCCAAAACCAGTGATGTTGCCGGTGATGGTACCACGACCGCAACGGTTCTGGCCCAGGCTATCATGAGCACGGGACTGAAGAATGTAACGGCAGGCGCCAACCCAATGGATCTCAAGCGCGGGATTGACAAATCAGTCGTTGCCATCGTGGCAGGTCTGAAAGACATCAGTGCAAGCGTTTCGGGCGACAAAGACAAGATTGCTCAGGTTGCTACCATTTCTGCGAACAACGATCCTGAAATCGGAAATGACATTGCTGATGCGTTTGAACGCGTCGGTCAGGAAGGTGTCATCACGGTTGAAGAAGCGAAAGGCATGGAAACAACGCTGGACGTTGTTGAAGGAATGCAGTTTGACCGCGGCTACCTGTCTCCCTACTTCGTAACGGACGCAGACAACATGGAAGCAGTAATGGACGATCCGTTCATTCTAATCCATGACAAAAAGATCTCTGCAATGAAAGATCTTCTGCCGGTTCTCGAGAAAGTTGCCCAGATGGGTCGCCCTCTCGTCATCATCGCAGAAGATGTGGAAGGCGAAGCTCTTGCTACTCTCGTAGTCAACAAGCTTCGTGGCACACTGAAAATTGCAGCTGTCAAGGCACCTGGATTCGGCGACCGCCGCAAAGCCATGCTTGAAGACATTGCCATTCTTACCGGTGGAACAGTCATCTCGGAGGAGAAAGGCTACAAGCTGGAGAACGCTGACATCGACTACCTCGGTCAGGCGAAACGCGTCGTAATGGACAAAGACAACACGACCGTTGTTGATGGTTCAGGCGAACAGGATCAGATCAAAGCCCGTACGGCCCAGATCAAACAGCAGATCGAATCCACGACGAGCGACTACGATCGCGAAAAACTTCAGGAACGTCTGGCCAAACTCTCAGGCGGTGTTGCCGTGCTGAGAATCGGTGCTGCTACCGAGCCTGAAATGAAAGAGAAAAAAGCTCGCGTCGAAGATGCACTGCACGCAACCCGTGCTGCTATTGAGGAAGGAATCGTTCCCGGTGGTGGTGTTGCATTCCTGCGCGTTCTGGATTCACTGGAAGGTGTTGATACGAGCAATGCCGATCAGGAAATTGGTGTCAACATCGTTCGCCGTGCGCTCGAAGAGCCACTGCGTCAGATTTCCGCCAACGCTGGTCTCGAAGGATCAATCGTTGTTCAGAAAGTGCTTGAAGGAGAAGGCGACTTCGGTTTCAATGCGCTGAATGAGACATACGGATCGATGATCGATGCCGGTGTGCTTGATCCTACCAAGGTGACGCGTACTGCGCTTGAAAACGCAGCTTCCGTTTCCGGACTGCTCCTGACGACGGAGTCGGTTATTGCCGACAAGCCTGAGCCAGAAGCTCCGATGCCAGGCGGCGCGCCTGACATGGGCGGAATGGGAGGCATGGGCGGGTTTTAAGGATGAGTTGAATCCTTCTGGGCTTCGCCCAACCAGGATTCAACATTCCTAGATCTGTCCGTTTGAAATTTGTCCGTGCTTAGCACACAGGTTTTCAAACCAGTCTATATTGGTGGGCCGCGGGATTTCATCCCGCGGCCCACTATTAATTTTGTCAGGACCCACTCGGCGCCGATCGCCACTAATGGCAATGAACCGCGCACATATTGCACTCGGATCCAATCTGGGAGATCGGTTGGCCCACCTTCAGTTTGCCATTGATCAAATGGCTGCGCTCCCCGACCTGGATCTCAGATTCGTGTCGTCTATCTACGAGGCAGCCGCACACACTCTGCCCGGAAGCGATCCTCAGCCAGCTTATCTGAATGCAGTGGTTGAGGTCGCAACGAGACTTGCTCCCATCGATCTCCTCGAGGCGCTTCTGGGTATCGAACACCTGCGGGGCCGGGATCGGAAGATAGAAGTGCGTTGGAGTTCGAGAGTGCTTGATCTTGATCTTGTCACGGTCGAAAACCACACGTCCAGTGATTCACGCCTCATTCTTCCCCACCCCAGGCTTTCCGAGCGCGCGTTTGTCTTGAAGCCGCTGGCAGAAATTGCGCCCGACCTGCACATTCCTGCTCCGATTGACAAGACTGTTCGGTATCTTCTCAGCGTCTGTGATGACACGGCGTCGCTCGAAAAAACCAATCTCTCTCTAAGGACAGCATCCTCGAATGAGCCTGTTTGAAGAACCCACACACCAACCAGCTCGAAATGCAGAAGCAGACTCTGCGTTGGTTCTTCCCGACGACCTTCAGTACATCGTAATCGAGGGCGTTATTGGAGCGGGAAAGACGACGTTGGCCAATTTGATTGCATCACTTTCGGAGGCCAGACTTGTCCTTGAACAGTTTGACGAAAATCCCTTTCTCGAGCGCTTTTATACGGACCGAAAACGATGGGGCTTTCAGACGCAGCTCAGTTTTCTGGCCAGTCGTTTCAGGCAACAGCAGACACTTGGAGGTCGAGACTTGTTTCATGACTTCGTAGTTGCCGACTACACATTTGACAAGGACCGAATATTTGCGCGAATAAATCTTGACGGAGACGAACTCTCGCTATATGAGACCATGTTTGGAATCATGCAGCCGACCACGCCCGTTCCCGACCTGATAGTCTATTTGCAGGCGTCAACCGACCGGCTGATGGAAAATATCAGTGAGAGGGGAAGAGACTATGAGAAGGATATGGACCGTGAGTATATCGATAGCCTGAATCAAGCCTACAATCATTACTTCTTTCACTACAACCAGAGTCCCCTTCTGATCGTCAACGCCACAAACATCGATTTTGTGAAACAACCGGGCGATTTGAACGAACTCATAAGGCAAATAGCCGGACTCCGTCATCCGGGAACGACGTACTTCAATCCCTCTCCGTCGAGATCGACGCTGCTCTGATTATGCTTCTGAAATGGCTGTTTCTGCTCTTCCTTGCGTGGTATATCTTCCGCGCTGCCGGAAATCTGATCAACGCTGCACGCCAAGACCGTCAGCAGGTGAATTCAGGGGATAATTCAGGGATTCATGTTCAAAAAAAGAAACCTCCTCCCGATCACGCTCAGAAGAGTAACTCTCAGACGCAGCAAGATATTGAAGACGCCAGATATCAGGATCTCTGACGTATTGGATTCAGTCGAGCAATTCTATCATGAATCGCTGTCCCAATGACGTGGCCTCTTCCTGACTTCCAGCCTCCGCATATACCCGGATGATTGGTTCGGTGTTGGATTTTCTCATGTGCACCCAACCATCATCGAAATCGATCTTTACGCCGTCGATCGTTGATATGCGCTCGTCCGCGTATCGCTGAGCCATTTTGGCCAGCACAGTGTCCGGATCGAGGTCGCCGATGTCAGTTTTGAGCTTGGCGATTTTCAGCGTGGGCATTGAGCTGACCAGTTCGGACAGCGAAGAACCAGAATTGCTCAGATGCTGCAGAATGAGCGCAGTCCCCACCAGAGCGTCCCGTCCATAGTGCAGGTCAGGAAGAATGACACCACCGTTCCCCTCGCCTCCGATCACGGCAGAAACACGCTTCATTTCTTCAACCACGTTTATTTCACCGACCGCTGAGCGAAAAACTTCCGCATCGTATTTCGCCGCCACCAACTCTACAGCCCGGGACGAAGATAGATTGGTTGCAAATGGTCCACGATGGTACTTCCACCAAAAATCGGCCGCCAACACCTGGGTCAGTTCTTCGCTCACATACACGCCGCCGTCTGCGATGAGGGCGAGACGATCGGCATCAGGGTCTACAACGATTCCCAGATCGGCCCCTTCTACGGCAACCCGCTCACAGATCTCAGTCAGATTCTCTGGAAGTGGCTCTGCTGGATGGGCAAAAATCCCGGTTGGCTCGCAGTGCAGTTTTACGATCTGATCTTCGCGGACTCCCAGTTTGCTGAGCATTTCCGGAATGGCGATTCCACCCACAGAATTGACTGCATCCACAACGATTCGGAAATCTCTCGAAGCGATCGATTCAACATCGATTTCAGGCAGGGCAGCAACTGCATCTACGTGGTAGGTGAGGTAGTCGCGCTGTGTGAGAGAACCCAGATCCTGATAATCTGCCCACAATCTGGATCCTGATTCTGCAGCTTGAATCAGTTTTTCGGCATCCGATGGGGAAAGAAATTCGCCCTTCTCGTTCAGGAGCTTGAGTGCATTCCATTCCGCGGGATTGTGCGAGGCGGAGAGTACGATTCCACCCGATGCGCCCTCTTTGAGAACAGCCATTTCGACTGTTGGAGTCGTAGCCAGGCCTGCGTCAACAACATCAATTCCCTGACTAAGCAGCGTATCGACGACGATTCTGGAGCATATTGGCCCTGAAACTCGTGCATCACGGCCCACAATCACTTTTGGTCCGTCGCCTGAACGCGCAAGTATCCAATCACCGTATGCTGACGCATATCGAACGAGGACATCGGGATTCAATCCTCTCCCAAAAATGCCGCGGATTCCTGAAATTGAAACAACTAGAGTCTGACTCATGCGGTTATGTGCTCTTCTACGCGGTTTTAAAGCGTTATCGATGCCTGGAAGGGTTGGTACGGGAAAGTAAGAAACTGAATCCGTATCCTTTTCGAGATACCACTCGTATCACGCTGTTTTAACGCCCATTGATTCAACATTTGCGAGGATTATCATGAGTTTCATTTGGCTCATTATTGTCGGCTTCGTGGCCGGCGCACTTGCCAAGTATATCATGCCAGGCAAGGACGAAGGTGGATTCCTAATGACCGCGGCGCTTGGAATAGGAGGTGCCTTTGTCGGAAGCTGGCTTGGAGGCATGTTTGGCATCGCAAGGCTTCTTGGAGACGGCCTTCTTGGTTCCATCATAAGCGCCACGCTTGGTGCTCTATTGATCCTCTGGATCTACAACAAGTTCTTCAAGAAAGAAGCTTAATTCTGGAAAGGACTTCGAGCGATTTTTTGAGGGGCGGGCCTGGTAGGCCCGCCCCTTAATTATTATCGGCCGGTGCTTATTTGTCATCAACCAGCATGAAAACGACCGTCACACTGGCACTGACTTCAATCTCACCGCCTGCGAAGGCATCTGGCTGACCTGACTTTGACGTCGACGCCACATCCATCGCTGCTTCCATTCTCAGCATGGGCTGCGGAACGGATACTCCCTGCTCATTAATCTGTGTTACTGGCCCGACAGCCCTTCCAAGTCGCGCAGTCATGACTTCGGCTTTTTCTCTGGCTCGATCGACTGCTTTTTCCAGTGCTTCCAATTCTACTGCGTCTTTATCATCCAGGCCATACTGGATGTTGTTGACGCGGTTTGCTCCCTTGCTGACGATCACCGCGATCAGCTCAGGAAGGATTTCCAGATCTTTGACTTCCACAATAATTCCCCGCGTAGCTTCGAAGCCCGTCTCTTTGTATGTCCTGCGATCAGGATCATATTCTCGTTTCGGGGCAAGTCTCAAGCTTTCAACCTTCAGATCTTCTTCGGCCACGCCAAGATCTCGTATGGCGTTCATGGCGGCCGCAGATGCAACCGCGTTATTTTGCCGCGCCTGATCCGGAAGCTCGTGATCGGTCACAACTCCGAACCACACCGTAGCCATATCCGGTTGAGTCTTGATAACGCCTCTACCTGATACAGTAATGGTCCCCACTTGCGCAATTGCAGGCTCAGACGTCGATCCGAGAATGAGAAGGCCCACGGCGAGTGCGCATACGATTGGAGTCACTCGTGTAGAATTTCGCGAACAGAGCATGAGAGATTCCTCCTGGAAAATCTATTGATTACCTGATTGGACGGTTTTCTGACCGTCTGTTCCCCCAAAGTGCAAAAGGCGTTCCGGCTTCTGCGTGTGATCATACAGTCTTGCCCATCGCGATCACACCCATCCCGATCACGGCCAGTCCGATCACGGCCATTTCGATCAAGGCCATTTCGATCAAGGCCATTTCGATCACGGCCAGTCCGATCACGGCCATTTCGATCACGGATAAAGGCGATCCAGCGTGCGGGCGAATGGTATTGTTTCGCGCAAATGATGAATGCCGCAGATCCAGGTCACCGTACGTTCAAGGCCGAGGCCATATCCAGAATGTGGAACGGAGCCATATCGGCGCAGATCGAAATACCATTTAAAGGCCTCCTCCGGAAGCCCATGGGCCTTGACCTGATCCTGAAGAAATGCCAGGTCCGTCGCACGCTCCCCGCCACCCACGATCTCACCGTAGCCTTCGGGTGCCAGAACATCCATTCCAAGCGCCAGACGGTCATCTTCCGGATCGCGTTTCATGTAAAAAGCCTTGAACACCGCCGGGAATCTGTGCACAATAATAGGGCGATCGAAATGCCATGTAATCAACGTTTCATCACTTCCTCCGAAATCGGTCCCCCATTCGAAGTTTTTAGCAGAATCCAACCATTTAGGAAGGTTACGAAGCTCCTCTTCGATTTCGCCGGCGCGACGCTGAATCTCTGTTTCGCGCGCATCGATCTTTCGTTTCTGCCACTTTTTAGCCTGACCGTAAGCTGCTTTCCCTTCTGCCAACTCATTCACATTGTCGACCGATTCCTGCTTAAGGGCCTCAATTTTGTCGGCGACCATCTGCGCGGTTTTGTCGCTGTGAAGAATATCCACAGCCTCGGAATAGGTGACACGTGGGTAGCCTCCTATGCTTCTCTTGAGAGGCTCAAGATCGCGTTTCAGGACCTCCAATTCCTCGGCACAGTCACGAAGAGCATCGGAAACGATGCGAGAGAGCATGTCCTCGGCCAACTGCATGGTGGCATCCAGATCGTAGAACGCCATTTCCGGCTCTATCATCCAGAATTCAGTCAGGTGGCGGCGCGTCTTTGATTTTTCGGCCCGGAAGGTGGGGCCGAACGTGTAGATCTTTCCAAAGGCCATGGCCATGGCCTCTCCGTGCAATTGACCACTCTGTGTCAGATATGCGGACCTTCCAAAATATTCCATTTCGAACAGCGTTGATGTGCCTTCAACTGCTGTTCCGGTGAGAATCGGGGCATCTGTTTGCAAGAAGCCCTGGGACTGGAAAAACTCATGGATGGACATGATCACGCGGTTGCGTACTCTCAGAATGGCCCACTGCCTTCTGCTCCTTAGCCACAGATGCCTGTGGTTCATGAGGAAGTCGACACCATGATCCTTCGGTGTGATCGGATACTCTTCGGCCTGATGAATGAGTTCTGCCGAGCGGACTTGAAGCTCAAATCCCCCCACCTGACGATCATCGGCATTTACAACACCCTTTAGCTCGATCGAGCTTTCCTGCGTGGCATCTTCTGCTGCCTGCCATGAGGCCGAGTCCACTTCGCCTTCGTTCACGACGCACTGACATAATCCGGTCCCGTCACGCAGAACCAGGAAATGAAGCCCTTTTGAGCTGCGCTTGTTGTAGAGCCAGCCACGAAGGGTGACTTCTTCGCCGACGTGTTCTTTCAGCGAATCGAGATAAGTGTGATCTGGTGTCATGTCGATTTATCACGTGAAGCCCGCTTCTGACGACACTTCCTCCAACGGGCAGCGTCTTGGAAAGGGCAGATTCAATTAAAAATACGGAAGAGGCTGTAAACGATGTGGGTCCGGCCGCCAGATGGCGGGCCGGACCCACAAAAGAATCAATGAATAACGCGTATTGAAGCCAGAGATTGAGACAAATCTGTCTTCAATGGCCGATTACTTGCGCAATTCTTGCTGCCAGTTAGCCAGTTTACGTTCACCGGACACAGTCGAGTGAATCAGCTCAAAAGTCCCGAATCCATCTAGGTCAGCAAATATAAACTGCGCCTGCCCCTCTCCGGTAATGTTGTTGTATTCCCAGATTTCATAGGGATTGAAGCCCGTTTCAAACAAATGGGGATCAATAGCCGTTGGGGCGCCATAACGAACGAGCGTACGCCCCCGATCCGTCTTCCATCCTTCATCCTGTCGGTTGGTGTATCGGTCATTGGCGTACTGAATCAGTGCATAAAAGCCTTCCTGAAACTCATTTATGGGAGTGTTCGGATTGGGATCTCGAACAGTCCAGAACTGCATGAAAAAGCGTCGTCGCTCATTCAGGTCCTGAATTCCTCGAATGCGTCTACGTTCTGCATCCGTTGCGATGATGTCGATGTGTTCTTCCATTCGATCCACTTCTTCCGCCGTCATCTGAGCATACTGGCTCGTTTCAAACGACTCTTCCAGGGAAACGACTTGTTGCTCCCGTACCACATCCGGGTTATAGATGAAAAACTTTCGAGACTGTTCGGCGATCGACTCATTGTTTTCATTCAGAATGGCGATTCTAAGGAAGTAGGAGCCACTCGGTAGTTCACGTACGTTGAACGTCCCTACCAATACGTCCGGAGAACTCAGATTCCGCTGTGAGCGTTTCTGGTAGTCAGCCATCGGCTGAGGCAGGTTTGCATCGGCCAGATAGGTGAAGACCGTATACCGGCCCGTATTGGAGGTGACCTGATCGAGATTGTACACCTCAGAATAATAGAAGAGGGTGTTAAGTCCTGAACCGAAAAGCTGGTTGGCGTTTGGGCGAATCAGCAGGCCGTTTTTCCAGAAAACGTTGTCACGTTCCTGACTCTGCTGAATGGACGAGGCAAGCGTGATGTCCGAAACATGGACGAGCGATGTCTGAGCAAAATCTGGCACCAGCACATCCCGTCTCATTTCGACCGATGCTCTTCCAGATTCCAGATCTTCGGCAATGGAAACCCGCAGTTCGTACTCGCCAGGAGGAATGGCGGCGCGTACCTGATGCACGAAGTGCTGTCCCTCGGAAAGGCCCGTAGTATCGGCGATCACAAAGCTGAGATTCAACTGATCCTCCCACACCGGTTCACTTGGAGAGCCAGTGAGCGCGGCCTGCGTGGAGTGCACTACAGCCATATCGACCGGAAGTTCAGCAATGAACCCCTGTTCGTGCTGCGCATAACTCAAGGTGGCTGCTTCGAAAGAGAGGTACAACTCGACCAGAGACTGATCCGCTTCGAAGGCAAACGCTGCGTGATCCAGGTCCAGCTGGACCGGAATTGCTTGAGCGGCTGCGTTGCCGGCATCGGCAACAGACATGTTCGCGTCCTGCGAATACGAAGGCGCAGCAATCAGAACGGTCAGACAAAAAGAAAGAAAGAGTTTGGTAAAAGATTCGCGCATCATTAGGCGGGATTTGTGATACGAAACAGGCGGACTACAATCGTAACAAGTGCGAGAGCGATACAGTCCGCGCCAACATACTCTGAGAAAGTACAGAGACCTCTGAACCGGCGAGAGGTTTCCTGTCTCAATGGTTCTGGAAGGGCTCCGAACCGTTTCTCAAGCGAGGTACCAAGATGCCAGCCACGTCAACGCGGGAAATCCGGCCCACAGGTCCAGTAATGCAATGTGGCCGGCTCGCGGCTTCTGAAGAAACCAGATAGTCAGAACCAAACCCATGACTCCAATCGAATCCACAACCAGTAATTCGACACCAATCCCTTGATTCACCAAAATGATCGCGCACAAAACGGCGAGCGAACCACAAGCAAGACTGATCTTTCGGAGTGCTCTCATGCTCACACGACTACCCAGGCCATGGATGCCCTGCGCGTGATCTCCATCCCTGTCCTGCACATCAGCCGCCAATACATTTGGCGCGATATACAGCAGACGGTACGCCCCGAAAAGGAACAGAGTTGACGTACTAGGGGCAATGGCCGAGCCCATCACAAGAGGAGCTACCGCTCCTCCGGCTACCCAGCACAGGGCGATCAAAATGGACTTCAGATAGGGTACGTCCTTGGGACGCCTACCGCCCGGTAGCAACCGGACTGAATATCCAAACCCGATACCTCCCAGAACAAATGCCGGGGCGGCCCATTCCCATCCCAGATCGATGGCGCTCAGGCCTACGACAATGACTGACAGAGCCGCGGAGCCTATTACCCACCACCGATGCGCCTTCAGCCATTCGAGTCGCTCCGGAGCGTTCAGAGCGTCTTCTGGGGAATGCAGCAGTGCACGGTCGAAGTGGTAGACCAAGAGCGCGCCAAAAGAGGCCAACGCCACGAAAGAAATTGGAACTCGAGACTGCATCAGCGCAGCGCTGCCCAGTACAAAGCCAGCCGCTACAAAAGCGATGTGGAGATTGCTGAATCGCAACCAGCCCGATACAGGGCCGATTGAATCGCGAAGCGAGGAATTGTCTACTTGATCATCGTCATCGTGCCTGTGGCTACATACGTCTGCGAAGACGTACGCGCCACTACACGGTACATGTAGATCCCTGAAGACAATGCACTGGCATCAACCAGAACGGTGTTGTTTGCGCCGGCCGACATTGATTGTACCGGGATCGAAATCATAGTTCTGCCGAGTAGATCGAGAACGTCTACCTGAACTTCGGCGGCCTCGGGCAAATCAAACTGAATCGTCGTGCTCGGATTGAACGGGTTTGGATAATTGCCCCTGAGTGCAAATTCAGCCGGAAGAGATCCATCTCCTTCGGTGTCCGTGACCAATCCGCGTGTCAGAACAACGCCGATTGGAGAACCAGACGACACGGATGACCCATCTGTCTGCCGTAGGCGGTAGTAGACTGTAGCCGTTCCTCCAATTGATACACTTCCAGGCGTGGAGCCAGAAATCTGATCGTAGAGCACTGCGGCGTCAGCAATTGTAACTGTGACGCTCGATCCTGCCGCCGAAGTCACATCCTGAATTGACAGAAAACTTCCAAAGAGAATGTCGGAGGACGCATCGAGCGTCAAAAGCGTTGGATCGCTTTCGGGATCTCCCGTTCCGGGTGCCCATAGCAGTGAATAAGCAGTCGCGGCAGGATCTCCTTCCACCTGTGACGATGATGGCCCAGCGATGTTAACTGCGGCAGGAGCAGCATTTGTTGTCAGTCGCAGCTGTGCTCTCACCTCGCCGGTCAAGACATTGACCGTACGCAGGTTAACGTAGATCTCCCCAGCGGCAATAGCCGTCTCAAACATCGACACATCCCAGCCTGCCGGGAATACATGTGTATTCAGATCAAATGTGTTGTTGCTTGTCTCAAAGGTACCGGACGTTCCGCCTCCACCAACCGTAGCCGTCAGACTGACCAAGCCATCACCGTCCTGGGTCGTGTTGCCCGACATGACCTGAGCCGAAACAAGAAGCGATGACAGTCCAGTGAACGATCCACTGACGACCAATTGCTTCGTCGTCGACGAGTAGTTCGCCGCAACCGATCCGGTCGCCGCAGACTCCACGATGGTTGTTTCGTGAATGCCGGCAAGATCTCCCTCGTACATCTCCAGATTTTCGACCGTCAGGGTAAAGCCACTCTGCACGCCACCACTTCCATCGGAAGCCTGGACAACGATGCTGTGGACTCCTTCAACATTTGCAAGATATGCGAACTCACCGGTTGCCGCATTGATCGAAGCACCGGCCGGAGCCGTAACGATGGAATACGCAATTGCTGCGCCTTCAGGATCCGTAGCGTCGTAGTCACCCGACACAACCGCACCCTGCTGGACTGTTTGATCCTGCATTTCGGCAGTAAACTGAGGGGGGTCATTTACTGGCGTTATCGTGATACTCACGCTGCCCACATCGGTCGTCGAACCATCGGATACCGAGTAGGTGAAGGAGTCAGAGGTCGTCTCCGATCCGTCGTGCGTGTAGGTAAACGAGCCGTCTGCCGCCAGTGCAAGAGTACCGTTGGAAACGCCAGTCCCAACGGCGGCGGTCAGAGGATCGCCATCTGCGTCAGTATCGTTGGCCAAAACTCCAGATGCTGCGTCTGCGGTGTGCGTACCGCCCTCAGCTACCGTAAAAGAATCATCTGTGGCAACCGGAGAATTTGATGCATTCAGGCCGGTCTGTGGGACAGCAGGTGTATAGGCGACATTGTCAGCGCCCTTTTTCAGCCGAAAGTCGGTCAGTTCGACAGTTACACCTTCTTCGATGGCTACGATTTCGAAGTCGAGAAATGCCAGGACTCCGTCGGTCGTAATGAGCGCCTGCGACGACCCGAATGCGAGAACTCTGTTATTTGGGTCAGGAGGTGTGTTCGCAACATAATTGGCGATAAAGCTCCAGCCTGCAGGAATGATCGTACCTGTCTTTGACGCCCCTTTGAATAGAACTGATGCTGATGAGGCCGTGACGTCGAACTGAAACGAGTTGAACCCTGACGCCGGAACGTTGCTCAGCGTTACAGGGACGGTTACCGTCTGACCGGGACTCCCTGAGATTGCGGGGAAGGATATTTCAACCTGGGCCGCTGATTCAGCAGCCGAAAATCCGATAATCAGTAGAAAGAGGAGTGTCAGACGCAGTATCCGTGAGGCCATGTAGTCTATCGTTCAAATGCTGAATGTTGACCAATCCAGCAAAATATACGATTCAACGACTGCGAATCCGATAAGGGAATCAGGATTATTCTCTCGATTTCCCCGTTTTTTGGACTTCTACACATGGGGCAGCCGGATTTGCAGCTGGATCTCCCGAATTGAGCCTAAGTCTCTGAAGGCAAACGGCGCTTCCGTCAGCGTCATCGGGCATCAGGAGATCAAATGTGACCAGGGCACCACCCACCTCGATGGCGTCTCGTGAAGAGGCAAATCCTCCTACCCATTTCCTGTCCGGGTTTCCGGCGGTCGTCCAGCCTTGCTTGTCCGAAAGAGTGAACCCTGAATCTACCTCCAGAAACTGCACGAGCGAGTCCGTTGACACAATAAACTCGAACGCCCACACACCCGCTTCGAGTGAATCGCCCGGGGTGTCCATATTCAACGCGACACGCACCGTATCACCTGCGACCTCGTCTATGGTGAGCGACACGTCTGTGCTGCTCTGTGCGTAGCTGGAGCTCGTAAATGCGAGCATCAGAAGTAAGGACAAGTATTTCATCAGGCTGGTAATTGGTCACACAAGAGTCAGTTCCAGGAGTGGGTTAAACGCACGCGGGCGCGGATCCATAGGATCCGCGCCCGCTAATGCAATACCTCAATGCCAGTGCTCTTACTTGAGCAGCGTCATTGTTTTCACCTGCATGCTCGTGGTAGTAGCACCATGAGCAATCACGCGATAAAGGTAGATACCTGAAGACAGGTTCGATGCGTTGATCTGCACTGAACGGGCAGCACCGGCTTCCATCGTCTGGGATGGAACCGCGAGTACTTCACGTCCCAGCAGGTCGAGAACCTGAACGGTCACGTCTGCTGTTTCAGGAAGATCAAACTGGATCGTTGTCGTCGGATTGAACGGATTCGGGTAGTTACCATTCAGAGTAAACTCTGTTGGCAGACTTCCTTCAGGCTCCGTATCAGTTACGAGACCACGAGTCAGGGTAAGGCTCGAAGCAGGTCCAGCGTTCCAGAGTGATCCGTCGGTCGTGATGACACGATGGTAGACCGTTGCCGATCCGCCAATGTCAACATTACCAGGATCTCTGTTCGTAAGCTGGTCGAACATGCGAGCTGCATCTGCAACCGTAAACACTGTACCGTTGGTTACGCCAAACGCATCCAGAGAGACTACGCTTGAGAAACCAGCATCAGTAGCCATCTGAAGCAGATAGTTGACGGTATCGCCATCTGGATCTGCGACTGGCAGCCATGAGATGCTGTACAGGTTCGTAGTTGGATCACCAGCTACGGTCACGTCAGCAGGTGCCGAAGAAGAAGCTTCTGCAGGAGCTGCATTCGGAGAAGAATGCACCTGACCGCGAAGTTCGCCAGCCGGATACGCTGATGAGTGAACATTTACATAGGCTCCACCGGAACGCATGGCATCAATAAGAGCCGTGTTTCCCGTGATATCATATGTCGCTGAGAATGATGTGCCTGATGGCGCAAGATTCAGAGATACTCCACCGTTCTGTCCCACATTACCGAGATGGATGTGAGAAGCGGTGAGATCACCTGCTAAATTGCTTACAGCGAAGGTTACTTCGAGTACGCCATCATCGCCAACCATGCGCATTGTCGCTGAGCCAGAGCCTACAGACTGCGAAGGAGGAGACTCGTTGAAACCAGACAGGCTGGCTACAAAGTTGTCAACTCTCTTAACTGTGACAACTGCCGACGTTGAAGTCGTGTTGACTCCGTCCGAAGCAGAAACAGTAACAGTGTGTGCGCCTGAGTTTCCAGCAGGAGCGAATGACCATGCACCTGAAGTGGCATCGATAGCGCCTGGACCCGCTGTCAGTGCGTATGTAATGGCATCGCCATTAGCATCCGTAGCTGCATAGGTAAATCCAAACGTACCGCTGTCTTCAAGGATACTGGTGTCTGCCAGTTCAGCTGTGAACACAGGAGGGAAGTTGACAGGTACAACCGTCAACGTACCATTGCGACCAGCATAAACCGGAGTACCAGCGTTGAAGACCAGGTTTGTAATCGAGAACGTTCCCGATCCGCCCGTATTCAGTGCCGTTGCAGCAACCTTGATAAAAAGGCCGCTACCGCTCATTGCCGAGCCGGTGAAGCCAGCGATACGATACGTATCACCGTCTACCGCGGTGGCATTGACAGTGGCACCTGATGTAATTCCATCGACTACTGCGCCGTTGTTTCCAACTGCAGTGTTGATGGACATCAGTGATGATGGGTAGTTCAGTTCAAAGTCGAACGATACAACTCCTTCTGCCGCTCCAAGAGCGTCATCGAGGTTGATCATGACTTCGAAGCCGGACGTTACTCCAACTGAAGCATCCGCAACGGAGATAATCCGATTGGATACTGTGTAATTAGCCGAAAGCGTTCCTGCAACTGCAGGATCGCCGGCGTTGAATGTGAAACCGGTGAGTGTGACGGAGCCTGAGGCACCATCGGTATCCAGACTGAACGTCAGAAATACCAGATCACCGGAAGTGGTAATATTCGTTCCCTGGGAGAAGCCTCCAACAGCGCCATTGGCGGGGTTGGAATTGACACTGAAGCCTGCGCCTCCTGAGAGCGAACTACCCGTGCTATGACCGGTGAATGTTACACCGGCGCCGGTCGAAACGGAGAAATCGAACGACTGAATTGCTGTACCAGCCTCAACACCTGAGACACCTACAGCGATCGTTGCCGTTTCTCCTGGACGTCCAGTAATGTCGTTGAGGTCAACGGTGACCTGTGCGACACTGGATCCAGCTCCGACCAACATGACAGCCAGGAATAGTGCGGCTGTCTTGATCCACTTGTTAAAAAGCATTTGCATTGGATTCTCGCTCTTCATGGGGTGTGTTGCCAGATTGAAAGCTAATGTGGGCGAGGCGCGAGAAGCGCCTCGCCCACTGCTTAATTACTTAACCAGCATCATGCGGCCAGTTTCTACAAGCGTTTTGCTTTCCATCTTCGCAATGACCCGATAGAAGTACGTTCCGGATGCAAGCCTCGAAGCGTCGATCTGAACCGTTCTGTTCGAACCTGCTGCAAGAGTAGCAGCCGGCAGTACCATCACCTGACGACCAATCATGTCAACTACCTGAATTTCGACATCAGCCGACTCAGGAAGATCAAAGTTGATCGAGGTTGTTGGGTTGAACGGATTCGGATAGTTGCCATGGAGGGCGAAGGTATCAGGCAGTTCAGCAACTTCAACAGCGTCGATTGACATCGTTGGGTTGTTGTTGATTGCACCTTCAGCACCCAGGTTGAACTGAACACCGGTGTTTGCAAGCTCGATGTTGATCGTTGCAATGGTTCCACCAACCGTCATGTCGCCGATTCCAGCGATTGCGAGGTTGATCGTTCCATCTTCGCTGATAACGTTTTTGACCAACCAGCCGTCGCCAAGCTCACTGGTGATACCAGTAATCGTGGCCAGCTCAGGATCGATCTTCGTCGCAAACGAAGCGGAAACAACGTCGTTGATTTCTCCAACAACCTGAACAGGGATGGAGATGACATTGCCTTCATGCACGATCTCGCCGAATGCCAGGTCAGTAGCAGGATTGGCTTCGACTTCTCCTTTGCTATTTGCAGCAGCGTTGAAGATGAGAGCAGCGTCAAATGCTGTGACATTGCCATCATTGTTGAAGTCAACTGCTGTCTGCTGTTTGGCAGTCAGAGTTACGAGACCGAGGGAAGCGTCAAGAGCGATCGATGCACTGGCTGCGCTTGGGCCGCCTGATCCATCGAGGTCACCCAGGACCGGAGTGACTGATACGTCGAATGCGTCGGTAGCTGTACCACCAAGCGTGTCAGTACCAGTCAGCGTGATTGTAACAGGTGCTGTATCTGCAAGCGGTGAGCCTGAGTATGCAGCAAGACCTGTAACTGTTACTGTCGTTCCAGCAATCGTTGCACCGGCAGTAGTGTTACCACCTGAGACAGTTACCGCGACGGCTCCTGTTCCATTTGCAAAGGTACCGGAAGCATCAACATCAGCAGATGCGCCCTGTGCAACCGACATGTCGGCTGTAGCAGCAGCAACACTGACATTTGCATTGACCGTTACAGTAAACGTTTTGGTCACTGTAACTGCAGTGCTTGATCCGTCAACACCTGTCAGCGTGATCGTTGCCGATCCGGTAGATGCTGCAGTGATCGTGACAGTAGTACCGTCAGAAGCAACCGTGACGGAAGCGTCTGAACTTGCAGCCGTGTAGGCTACCACAGCGGCACCACCGTCAAATGCATCGTCAAACGTCGCAGTTGATGTTCCACCTACGTTCAGAGCGCGATCCATGTCAACTGCGTTGGCTACGAGAGCAGCGCTGTTGTTGACAGTGAACGTTGCAGTAGCTGAGCCACCAAACGAATCCTGTGCAGTAACCGTTACTGTAGCAGCACCTGCATCAGCTCCACCTGTAAGGGTGAGGTTGTTGCCGGTGATGTCAGTCAGTGCCGGGCTTGTTACACCGGATGCATTCGAAGCAACTGCTGTGTATGTCAGAGCACCAGTGAAACCGGTGAATGCGCCAGACAGATCAACAACGTGTGTGTTGCCTGTTGTGGTTGCATATGTCTGAGCTCCAGCAGCGGCTGCGAAGATGCTCTTCAGACCGTACGTAAAGATCGTACCTGAGGTCTGCAGAGCGCCTGTGCCAGCACGACCGATAACGACCGGGCTGTTTGCGCTTGAGAGGAAGTTGTCGATTGTAGTCGAAGCAACTGCCCACTGGTTATTGTTACTTCCCACGTGACGACGGATCGGGAAGATCTCGTTGATGTCACAGGCTGCCGTATCACAGGAGCTTGAGAAGTTAGGATAGCTACCACCACGGAGTTCAACGTCGTACTGCAGCGATGGTGACATCGTGAAGTTCGGCGTGATCGTCCACCAGAACGAAGGACCGGTTGGGTAGCGAGCGAGGTTAACGCCATTGGCGGTAACTGGGAGGCCGTTGGTTCCTGACAGGTCAACTGCACCGTTTTCGCCAGCCTGGTCGGTACGAACAGTGACGAGAGCAGTACCAGCACCGGCAAGAATGTTGCCAGGTGTGTTGAACGTGATCGCAGCAGTACGCGGAGTACCTGTTGAGGTACAGAGCGGATACTGCAGACGGTCAGCAGGAGCAGCAGCGACGCCGGTACCGATAATCGTTTTGGTAACGTTACCGAATACACAACCACCAGTCTGCGTGAAGCCCTGCGCGCCAGGACCACCGTGTGTGATGGTCAGGCCGGCCGTAGTGAACACACCGCTCGTAAGCGTAAGACCAGCAACACCGGCAGCAGTCGTAATCGCGCCACCTGAGTGGGTTACGCCAGCTGCGTTGTTGATTGTCAGTGCGGCAACGAGGACAAAACCACCGGCAGGAACCGTCAGCGTCTGAGCAGTCGTACCGTTCATCGTCAGTGCGCCTGGCACACCACCCGTGATGGATACACTACCCTGAGCCGTAATGGCAACAGCAGCGGTCGTTCCTGTTGAGGCAAGAGCCGTGGAAACGTTTACCGTACCTGTTACGATACCGTCAGCATTGACATTCAGCGTAGCTGCAGTCAGCGTGAAGGCACCCGTTGCCAGCGTACCAGAACCGTTCGTCGCTGTGGCTGTGCCATCACCAACGTTGACAGTTCCAGCTGACTTGTTCTCGTGAAGAGTCACGGTGTCGTTGGCAGCTGCACCAGCAGAACCAACAACCGTAACTGTCACGTTCGAACCAGTCACAGCATCTGGCCAGTGGCGGTCGTCTGTTGTGAACGTTGCGTTCGTAAACAGCAGTGTGACAGTTCCAGCAGCGGTAAACGTCTCAGTAGTTGCTACGGTAGGAACGGTGTTGTCATTGAAGATCGCACCATCGCCGTCGTACTCAACCGTACCGCCAGTAGTGATCGTAACCGAGTTGTTACCATCATCGTCATCGTCAATAGAGAATGACTCAGACATTTCAAGGTAATCAGTTGTGATCGCTCTGTTGTCAGCAAGCTGGAAGGTTGCAGCACCTGCTGTTCCTTCCCACTCGAGACGTGCTACTGCGTTTGGCAGTTCAGCAGAAGAAATCACACCAGCCGTGTTGCTTGTGTAACGAACCGTGAGGCCTGTACCCAGCGTCGGGGCATTGTCCCAGTGATTTGTTGCAGCACCGGTAGAACGAATAATCGTCGCACCGTTTGCAACACTGAACGTTGCGTCAGTTGCACCAACTTCGGTTTCGATGTTGGTCGCAGCTGTGTTCAGAGTCAGCGTTCCGGTCACTGTCATACCGTCGCCAGCTGCGTCGAGCTGAAGACCTGTATTCGCTGCACCGTTAACCGTCAGGTTAGGAATACTGATGTTGTTACCAGCAGTACTGAGATCGATCTCAAAACCACCTGCGCCAGTTATCGTGTATGTCCCTGTTCCTGCGTAAGAACCACCGTCGTAATCCCAGTCATCGCCAGCTCCACTGTCGCCAATAAAGACGAAAGTTGAATTGGTAATGTCGAGGACACCAGCATCATGATTCAGGAAATTCACATTGTATGTCGCGGTACCCGCGGCCACGATGTTTTCCGTCATGGTCGTGGTAGACGTGCTGTTGACGTTCAGGTTGGTGATCGTAATAGCAGCAGCTACGTTGGTCTGAATTGTGGTTCCAGTAGTGATAAGCGTACCACCAGCGGCACCAATTGTGGCAGACGTCAACGAAGCGTTGAGCTGACCAACTGCGCTGGCTCCAGAAAGCGTCACGTTGTCGCCAGCTGCCATGGCAGTAGCGGCGGTAACTGTGAACGTTCCAGGAACTGTAACATCCGAATCAATCGGAGTACCAGCACCACCATTAACCGTCAGATTTGGAATCGTTGGGTTGGTTGCACCAGCAATGGAGCCAGCGGCGCCAATGTTAAGTGTACCCGTAGAACCAAAGCCAGGAGCTGTCGCTCCGGTCGAAGCATTTACTGTAACCGAAGGAGCAGCAACTGTCGCAGAAAAGGTATTCCCGTTCAGGTCAAACGTGGCAGCAGTTGCCTGAGTACCGTCACCGATAACCATTGCAGCAGCACTACCAAGATTTGATCCGAGCGTGAATGTACCGCCGTCGTTCACCGTCGCACCCGCAGTCAGCGAGGTTGCGGCGTCATTGGATGACATGGTGAAGGAACCGCCATTGTTGACATCAACAAGACCGGTTACCTGACCGTCGACATCCGCACCACCGGCAGCATCAAGCACCAGGTTGAGAGTCAGAGTACCATTTACGGTGACTGTACCGTTAACGTCCTGAATGCTGTTCAGCGTAGCACTGGAAGCAGCGTCAGAAAGAATAACGCCAATTTCAGAATCGCCATCGGCGTCACCGGCTGCGATAGAGCCGTTCACGACGATACTGGTACCTGTGAAGCGAGTCGTCGCGACAGTCAGGTTACCAGCGTGTGTATGTGTCTGACCGTTTCCATTGAAACGAAGAGTACCAGCACCACCGACAACACCGGCAGCATTATTTGCCGTTGTCAGGACTCCGGAGAATCCAAATATCGTTGCACCGGCAACTGTGATTGTTCCAGTAACTGTTACGTTTCCTGTTACCGTTGCATTAGCAGCGGTGATGAACGTACCTGCTACGTTTGAAACATTCACGTTTCCAGAAATGGTTGCAACTGTTGCTGGAGCCGTAATAGCTGCGGTTGCTGAAATCGTCAGATTTCTGATCTGGGCTGCAGAATACTCAGCGCCGAAAGTACCCGGAGCTGCTCCACTACCTGTCAGATCATAATTGCCAACAAGCGAACCAGATGTCAGCGTAATGCCTTCATTCGGGAACGTGCGAGCAATAGCTGCAGACGTGCCTGTGAAAGTCACTGCGGCTGCACCAGCATTTGGTCCAGCAACTCCAGTGTATGGAGCACCAATTACCTGTCCACCGTCAACAATGACACCACCGTCAAGCAGAGCCAGTGTACCGGCAATGTTGATAGGCTCGTCAATCGTAAGTGGTGAACCAGCTGCGTTGTTAACAACAACGTTGGTCAGCGACGGAGTTGTATTTGGAGCACCTGTAACGGTGATTCTCTGGCCAACTGCGTTGAACTGAACCGATCCGTTAGTGCCAGTATTGTTGATCGTTGCTTCATCCGCAAGGGAGAGCACACCGCCGACTCCTGACATCACGATCGAGTTAACACCGAGATTTACGATAACGTCGTTTCCGAGCGTCGTATTTCCAGCGACGTTGACTGATTCAGTTATCGTTGCTGTTCTTCCAGATCCAGTGATTCCAAGAGCACCCCAGGTAGTACCTGGTTTGACAGAAATCGTCGCACCTGCAGAAGGCACAGCGAAGTTAACCGTATCGCCAGCACCACCATCGGTGTACGTTCCACCCACAAATCCAGAACCGTCGAAGTTCCAGGTAGTCGCAGCAGCGGTAGTGACAGTACCTGTAGTGGCGTCGATGTCCATCGAACCAATACCGATTGTACTAGCACCAACAACGGCAAGAGTACCGTTTACATCAGCAGCGCCTGCGATATCAGAAGCAGCGGCAGGAGCGGTCAGCGTCAGAGTTGATCCTGAAGCAATCGTAACGCCACCTGTCGTGTTGATCGTAGTTCCGATCGCAACAGCACCTGCTCCACTGACTGTGAGCGACTTACCAGAGAAGCTGGAAGTGTATCCACCACCGGCGGAGGAGGTCACATCTGCAGCGGCAGCGGCGAAAGCAGCACCAACAGTGGTGTTACCTAGGGAAGCCGTCGTTCCAGTTACCGTGACCGTAGCTGCAACAACGACTGAGAAAGCTGATCCCGTCGTTGATCCAACACTGATTCCACCGAAAGAATGAGCAGCTGCTCCAGTAATGGTCTGAGCGTTTGCTTCAATAAAGAGCGTACCCAATACCCTGAAAGTGGTAAGCCAGGTGTGAGTTGTTTCCTGAAGGCGAACATCTCCTTCAATAGGATCGGCAACCGTTCCCAGCAGGCCAACTGCAGCGTTCGCAGTAACGGCGCTTGTAAACGTAACGTTGTTAGCATCCGTCAGATGACCACCCGCAACCGTAGCATCGGTCGAACCGGCGGCATAGTTGATGACGAGTGTACCACCATCAAAGTCACCATAACCAGTAATCGCACCGCCAACAGGCGTTACGGTCAGCGTAGTTGTACCGGCAAGTATGATTCCGTGTCCGTCGGCACTACCGTCGGCTTCAGCGTTCGTGATATCACCACGAACCGTTGAGGAGGCACCGATCGATATGCGGCCGTTAGCAGCGTTGGTCAGCGAGACAGCGTGATATTCAACATCACCTGCACCACCACCACCGAGCGCCTCTGTTACGGAGCCTTCGGTAATCGCACCATTGATGATGACACGACCAGTCGAAGTGTTGCTTACCACGGAAGTGATATCAACCTGATCACCAACAGCGTCAACAAACGGAGCGCCTGTTGAGACTGAACCAACCGTGACAATTGCTGTCGAGGTGTTGCCAATGATCGTACGCCCGGCTGTACCGCCTGCGTTAACGTCACCAGTGACGTTGAAAGCACCAGCAGCAGAAACCGTCAACACAGAGGTGTTAGACGGAAGACTCAGTGAGGCAACAGTAACTGTACCCGTTCCACTGTGAGCAAAAGCAACACCACTTACCGTGGTAGCACCTGCGGTCAAGTTGGAGGCTGCAGAAGTAGTGATGCCACCAGCTGCGTTACTTGCGCCAAGAGCGCCACTCACGGTGACCGTTGCGCCACCAGAAACGTTGAATGCACCTGCTGCTGCGGCTGTTGCCGTTGCACTTGAGCTGAACGTCACATTACCTGCAGAGGTAGATGTAATGGTTGCTGCTGTAGTAGCGCTGGGAACCGTAACCAGAGCACCAGTGTGCGCGAAGGTCAGCGTTCCGGTACCTAGAGAAGCATTCGCTTCATTACCAGCGGTAATGTTGGCTGCGAGAGCACTCGTATAGGTAAGGTTGTAATTCGTCGTTGTGATCGCAGTACCGGTGAGCGTACCCGCCGCTCTCGTAACTGTGCCACCTGCGCCGATCGTGAGACCGCCATTGTTTATGACACCACCCGCGGTAAGGGTAAGGTCATTGGCGGTACCGTCGGTAACGAAGGTACCTCCACTCGCTGCGGTTTCGACACCGAGCGTGAGTGTGCGGGCTGCATCATCCTGGGTAATACCATCGATGACGACATTAACGTTTCCACCCGAAGTCCGGACCTGAAGGGTCAGGCTCTTCGTAGCGGCTGCGTTAAGCACACCATTAGCGACATAATTACCGGACAATATGACAACTGTGCCGCCGTTAGGGGCTGCTGTCATGGCCGCAGTAATCGTGGCTTTAGGTCCTGCAGGGAATAGACCGACGGACATCTGAGATCCGTCAAAGGCGTCATTTCCTGGACCGTTACCATCGACATAAGTCTGGGCATTACTCTGTCCAATACCGATGAATCCTGCAAGCAAGATCACCAGTGACAGTGTCCAGATTCTCTGTAGCACGTTTCCTGTGTTCATTCTACTGTGCCTCTCTGGTAGAGTCTTAGTTAGTTGATATGAGTGGATTGAATTCCATTTGAAAGGCAGACGCCTTCCGAATTAGAAAAGAAATTGGCTGAAACACAAAAAGCCGGATTTGACGTTTTTGACGTCATTCCAGCGTTCTTCGAACGAGAAAAAGATACCGAAATGTGTATCAATGCTCTGTTTTCGGGCCTCAGCTAATGTTTTGGGGTCGTCGGGAAAGCCCCGACACGTGACAAATACACCCAGAAAATGGCCAGTACCCAATGAATAATCGAGTTTTTATGGCAGTTTTTCTGGCGTAGTTTGAGTCCTGCAAAGATCCCCTTTTGCGCGGCCATTGTCAATATTGTCCTGTATGAACCTTTTACGTAGAACCGTTCTGAAGTCACTTCGAAAGTCCTTTTTGAGTTTCTGTTTTCTTCTGTTGTTTCAGGCCGTGCTCGGAGGATCTCTGTCTGCCCAGGATTGCAGCGTTTTCGTCAATCCGTCCGATGGATCGGATTTAAATAATGGGACCCAGTTTCAGCCGCTTCAATCATTTGAATCTGGCTTCAATGCCTCGGCTGATGGAGGCGTTCTGTGCCTCGCTGCGGGTGAGTATTTCAAGGGTGCCGACGCGGACGGAATCATACTCTCCGACCCTTCGAAATCTGTGACGGCTCGTCTTCAGTCTTTTGGAGGTTCGAGTGACTTTCTGATCTCCGAAGACTTCCTTGTGGCCGACCTCGGGAGTGGCACTTTGTCCTTCGAGCGGTCGGGCTCAGAACAGATCAGTTTTGGAATTGGATTGCTCAACTCGGATGCGCTTTCACCCGGGGATCTGAATTTCCTCCACACGTTCGAAGTTCGATCTGGTACACTCGACTTTTCCGATATCCCGGTAACCTTTCAGGAGAGTGTTGGGAACACCTTATATATAAGCCCCGATAATTCCGACAAGAGCGCGCCTGCCTCCGCAAGCATATCATTCGGCGGGGCACTGCTCGGATCAGATCTCAACTACTCGTCAACAACCAGGCAGTGGAATATTGATGGTGGTGCATCTTCACAGTCCAGGACGTTCACGATTCCTTCCCTGCTTTCAGGTTCTTCACTTCTGTTTTCCAATTCCGATGATGTGACCATCGCCAATGAAATCGTAGCTGAGGGCGGGGCATCGGTAACCGTCTCTTCTTCAATGAGCGGATCTGTTGCGTTTCCAGGTGGGATCGGACTTGAGGGTGGATCTTCATTTTCTCATTCTGCTCAGCAAAACCTCAGTCTCTCAGCACGCATCTTCGGATCCGGTCGAGCTCAGATCACTCTCGCTGGTACCGGTGTCCAGACGCTGGAATCATTGGTTTACGAGCAGTCGGGCGAGCTGGATTTGACGATTTCAGGCGGCGAAACCCTGTTTTCAAGCGCTACGACCGTGAATGGTTCGCTTGATGTGTCCTCCGTCTTAAGGACACAGGCACCTGTTCTATTAGCTTCTTCCGATGCCAGCGGAGCCCTTTTTACTCTTTCCGGCCTTCTGGATCACGGTCAGAACACCTTCACGGTCAGCAATGCCGACACTGACTCTGCTTCCATCACAGTATCCGAAACCGCTTCGATAACTGGAAGTCCGCTCACCTTGTCGGGAGCAGTGAGTATTTCAGGAGGCGGCTCACTGGAGATCAGTCCGGTTTCCGGGTCGCAGATAACATTTGCCGACATCGAAATCTCGAATGCCTTGTCTCTAACATCCGGACTCTCAGGCTTCATCTCCTCATCTGATGCTTCCTTTCCCTCTTCACTGCGGGTGGACGGAGGGTCCCTGAGCATTGCATCTTCAGTTTCACCCTCCGCTTCGGGTCTCACATTGACGCAAGGGGTGTTAACCGCCAATAATGCTGTTTTTAGACTGTCTGAAGCGTTTTTCTCCGTACTAGGGGGTACTATTGATCTGGGAATTGAATTCGTCAACGCCAGCAGCGCGTCGCTGTCATCCAATTCCACGCTGTCGTCGCTGGCGGCAACGAACTCGACGTTGAGCGTAATTGGAACAGCCGCAGTAACCAATGATTGCATGCTGGAGAATGCCAATCTTACTGTCACGACTTCCAGTACTCTGTCTTGTGGTACTTTTTTGACCAGCCAGTCAAACCAGATAACACTCGACGATTCAGCTGCCCTTGCGGCATTGAACAATATGGACCTGTCGTCAGCGGGAGTGAATGCGGGTTCCGGGACGAGCATTCAGATCTCGTCAACCCTGACACTCGGAGCTTCCTCCTCCACACTTCACCAGACTGACCTGATATTCTCTGGCGCCAATCACACTGTTAATTCAGTAACGCCAAGCCTGTGGAAGTCGTTCAATTGGTTGCAGGCAGGTGGCTTGACCAATCTGAATGGAGATATTGGTATTTCAGACGCGTTGGTTCTCAGTGGAGGTGTTTTGAACCTGGAACCAGATGCCGTGCTCCGCCTCCGTTCAGACCTCACCTCAATTCCGGGATCATTTACTTTTTCGGAATCGTCAAGGATTGTTGTGGAGCAGTCATCCATCCTGTCTTCCGGCACCGAAACAACTCTTGTGCTCCCAAGCATCTATATGCGGGGATCGGCTCTCTCTTTTCCCGGTAATACGGTCATTAATGGTACTCTTGAGCAGATTTCGGGTAATATCTCGTTCCCGGATAATATGCGTATTGACGTGTTGGGAGATTTGACCTTTACCGCTGGCGGGCTGAGTATCGGCGATGGGAGCACGCTGAGTGGTGCCGGGAGCACGTCAATCGGCGGGTCGGTCTTCAGTATGGGTTCCAATGCCATATTGATTGCGCAATCTGGAGCTGATATCTCACCTGCAACGGCTTCTGTTTCAGATGCCGTGCTCCGGCTCGAGGGAACGGGACCACTTGCAGTCGATCCCGCGTTTTCCTTTCGGGACTGGCAGGTTGCCGGAGACCAGGTTGTTGTGACCGTGACCGGCAATCAATCATTTTCTGTGGCTAACTCTTTGACGGTCTCGGTAGGCGCAACCCTTGATCTGGCTGCCAGCAGTCTCGTCCTCGGATCTTCGGGTACCTCTCCTTCAATCGGTGTCGATGGAGAAGTCACGGGCACCACGGGTGGACGAGTAACCATTCGCGGAATAAGTGCTTCCTGGTCTGGCACGGGAATTATTCAGGACCTGCATGTGCAACTGGACGATGTCACTTCTGCATTGACGTACTCGGGAGCTGAAGCCAAACTGGGACGCTCTCTCTTCCTCGAATCCGGAATCCTCGATGTTGACTCGGCTTGGCTCCGGTTTCTCACATCAACCGCAATTGATTTGGCCCTGAATATTGATGGCGAGATGTTCAGTGGAAGCATCTCAACGAATAATCTTCCGGGTCTCAATCCTGAGAGTACACCAATTGATTTGTCTATCGCCGGTACCGTTTCAGGATTCCCTTCGGTCAATCCATATTTCGAATATGGACCGGTACGGCACTTAACCATTGCTGCCACGGATGGCCTGAACACGCCGCCCCTGTTCGGTCTGTCGTCAACACTTCCTCGGTCGATTTCTGGGTCTTTGATAGTGGAAAGCAACGCACTGTTCCAGATTCCCAATATCATCCTGACCGGAGCAAATACAGTAAATCGAATCGCAGGCTCCCTGCCTTCGCTGGAATTACGTGGCTCAGGATCTCTGCAGGGTCAAGCAACAGGCTCTGTCGACGCACTCCAGTTCAGCGGCTCAGACTATCAGGTCACCGATCTGAAAAATGTTCGGTCTTTTCAAATCGAGTCCGGCTCTGTTACACTGGACGGCTCTGAAACTCTTGAGGTTTCCGAATCTCTTACACTCGATGACGGATCCTCTCTGGCGCTCGGCACGAAGGTATTGATGAACCCAGCGTCAGGAGCGTTCAATTTCTCTGTGGGATCAGCAAACGTCTCTCTTGGTGCTGGCAGCCAATTCGATTTCGCCGGCCAAACGGCTGCCTCAGTCCAACCGCTTTCCGTCTGGACGTTGAATGACGCTGAAGTAGCGGACGGATATCTGGTGTTTCGTAACAACACGACGTTGTCTGCAGCCGCAACGATTCCAAGAATCCGAATGGTTGGGGAGAACGCTGATGTCTTTCTTCAGAACGATCTTTCCATTTCCAGCGCTCTGACTAGCGAGTCAGGAATCCTCCGACTCGGCGGATCTCATCTTTCCCTGATTGAAGCTCGCTGGGCCCATGCTGGCACACAGTTTCAGGGAGATCAGTCTGCGGGCACAGCTCGCGTCACAATATCCGGGTCATCATCCGTGGCACTTGCCGCCCCCCTGTCTCTGGATTTTGCGAACCTGGATCTGAATCCGTTGGCAGGCACTATCACCTTCGAGCAGGCCTCGGCTTCCGCCAATCATGCTGTTATTGTGCCGAACGGTCAGGTCACCATCGGGAACGGAAACGTAAGCCTGGGCTCAACAGATCTCGTTCTGACGGGAAATGATTCCCCGGTATTAAGCATACAGGATGCTTCGATATTGGGAGACGTTTCCTACGAAGAGATCACTACGAACTCTTCCCTGGATATTACCGACGATCTCTTTCCATTCTCCGACCGACAAATTGGAGAAATCGTCCTTTCCAGCGGTACGGAAGCGCCTGTGCAAATCTCGGGAACCGTTCATATCGATGCCCTTCGACTGGAAAAAGGTACGTCTTTCGTGCCCGGGTCATCACCCCTACAGGTTAACAAACGGTTGGTTTTTGGACAGGAAGGGGCTCACCTGGGAACGAATAACGCAGGAGAAATTATTCTGGCCGGTGGGGCTCAAATCGTCCGCCGCGGTTCAGGAACGCTATCGCATGCTCCGACTTTTCTGGGTGAGATCGATCTGGCCTATGATCTGGACGACGGCAGCCAGACAGGCGTGGATCGAAACTTCCTAGCCTCAATCCTGAATTCGGGATTTGAAATTCCTCCCGTGGCTTCCGGAATCAGAAATCTGGTTGTTCTGGCAGGCAACACCGGCACAACTGTCAACAGAATCGCGATGCAACAGAACCTGAGTATTTCAGGCACAGCGATTGTCTGGAATGGAGAGTTGGATTGGGGGTCGGCCGATGTGAGCTTCGGGGAGAACAGTAGTTTAGGATTTCTTGAGATAGACACTGATACTCGAGCTTCCTTCTCGGGTGGCGGCAGCTTCACGACTGCATCAAGTATAAACCTGTTCGCCAGACCGCTTACCGGATCGGTTACTCTCTCAGATTCGTTCTTTCCCTCCGGGATTCAGGTCGATTCGCTTGAAATGGACCTTGGAAGCGCCATCGCCAACACAACAGCGGATCTCGTGCTCCACGCCACCCGAAATGTTGGTGTGTTGATCGTCCATGGTACAGATGGATCATCGCTAAATATGACGGGCAATTCGCTTACTGCCAGCCGGTCGTTCGAAGTATTGGGAGGAACCGTATTCTCAGATCCTCCGGCCAATATTGCTTCCGGTGATTCTCTGTTTGTCGGTCCTTCCGCCGTCATCAACGGAAACACGCTCTTGATGATAGCCGGTAACTCCGTGGTGAACGGAAATATGCAGGCCCTGTCATTCACAACGGCCGGAGACTTGGTCATCGGGGGCCGCTGGGATTCATCCACGTCTCTTTCTATGACGGGAGGAAATCAAGAGATTCGATTCGATTCTGAAGAGTTGGTTTTTGCGCATTTGGATCGAACGGCAGTCTCGTCATCTACAGCGGCCGTCTTCCGCGGACCTGCTGGAAGTACCCTGCGTGTAACAGGATCAATAGGTTTAAATTCAGGACTCATAGTCCTCGACAATCCTGTTTTGCAGTTGGAATTGGGTGTTTCCATTGACCGGCACCCCTCTTCCTGGGTCGTAGGTCCGGTCAATATGACTGTTTCCGGTGGGTTTACAGGTTCAACCTCATTCCCTGTTGGATCAGTTTCCAAAGCCGAAATTCTCGACCTGACTTTCACTGAGCCGTTGCTTGCTACTTCGGCATTTCAGGTTGAGCAGTTCGATCACGAACCGGTAATCGAAACTGGTCTTCCTTCGACAATCGGTAGCACCATCGTTCAGGATACCGACCTGTTTTCCTGGACGCTCACGAGCTCGGTCAATTTTGCGAACGCGCAACCCTTCTCACTCAGCGCTTCTGCTGAAAGTGCAGGTGAAGCTGCTGTCACGCTATTGACCTACCCCACGGGAAAAGCCGGTGGGCGCTGGGAAACAGATGTCTTCTCCTCCAGCAGTGAGCTCCGGAGCGCCATCTTGACAGAGGGACTGTCTCCGCGGGGATTGCGCATATCTCCTGGACTTACGACGAGAAACGGCGGTCGATCCTTCATACAGTTTGCAGACGACTGGGTGGAGGCTTCAACTCCTGACATCGACATCTTTATCAATGAAGAATTGTGGCTTTCGGATGTCTCTCAGCGCAGCGCATCAGACGCAATTCCCATTTCTGAAAGCGCTCTTCAGAACGATGGTGTTCTGATCACGATTTCCGGTCATGGCGAGCCACGGGTCGCTGGCCTTCTCGCAACTGACCAGGTATCAATGCAGCCGGACCAACTGACGTATTTGGTACTGGGAAACAACCTGCCAGGGATTCCGGCAATCGTATTCTCCCCTCCGATGCCAATCCAGAATGGGCTCATAGTGGCCAATCTGGGATCTCCCGAATCGGAGCTCACGGTTACGGAAATGTGGCCCACCGCGCGGACCTTCGCGCACGACCTGACAGGCCGAAGTTTTTCACAGGAAATCTCGACAACTGATTTCTCGTCCGCATTCCGGATTCAGACCCCCACCGGCGGCGAGTCGTTTTCGAAGTTTCAGATAGATTCGCTACCGGATGGCCTCTCGCTTTTCATGGTGTACCACGACTTGACAAGCGCCGTTTTGACAGCAGACGGCACGCTCCACAACGCAATCGACGCGACAAACGATCAGGAGCAGTCTGTGGCTCCTGAATCGTTCGTGCTGCACTCCATCTATCCCAATCCGGCCCGAACGAATCCAGCAATGAAAGTCGATATCCCGGAGCCGGGAACGCTTGCTATCGAGGTATTTGATGTGACGGGTAGAAGGATTTCGCAGGAGACATTCGACTTCACGTCCTCCGTCCAGAATCATGAGTTGACTACGCGCTTGGGGCTGGTGTCATCAGGTATGTATCTGATGCGGACCACGTTCAGGGGTGTGACGCGGGAAACCCGGCGCTCGAAGACCTTTGTCATCGCCAGGTAGGACCAGCGGCCGGACGGGCGTACCGCCACGAGGCCAGGCAACACGTCAATTCAGATCGAACTCCTTATGGCCTGATTCAACGAAGCGAGCTGCTACGGGGTCGTGTTTGCGTTCAGTTATCCTCAGTGAACCGGCAGCCACGTCGACGAGATTGTAGTAGTTCGTCGCCTTGTCCTTGCCTCTTCCTCGGCTCGATGTTGACGTCCCCGACGAGGCGATAACAATAGGATGCTTTCCAGGATGAACACTCACATGAGCTACGTGGGATACGTGCAGGTGTCCACTCAAAATCAATCCTACTCCTGCAGCATGAGCGGCCGCGAACGCCTTGGAGGCGCCTTTGGCCATGTCGTGCCGACCGATCTCCTGTAGTTCGGCCAGGTGGTGATGAACGACCAATATGCGCACATCGGAAGCCTCGGCAGCGTCATACCCGGTCCGAATTTCGTCGAGTTCAGCAGGCGTAATTCTTCCGCCCTGAATAGTCCACCCGAACGCCGAATTGATTCCCTTGACCGCGACGCCCTCAAGACGCACGAACGGAGCGAGATCTGGCGTGATGATCTTCCGGTATCTGCGCAGGGGGTCGAATAGCCTCGAAAAAAAGCGCCACCACGGGAAGACATCGTGATTTCCGGGGACGACGAGCGTCGGCGCGTCAAATGCGTCAAGCATTTGACGCGCCGCCCGAAACTGATGGCCGAATGCTCGCTGCGTCAGATCCCCGCTGGCTACGACCAGGTCAACTCCTGCTGAGTTGACGTCATCGATAAGGGCCTGCACGATCACAGGGAAACCGGCCTCCGACGTGCCGGCAGATCGATGTGCAATCTTTCCGAAATGGATATCGGAAATGTGGGCGATGCGAGTCACGGTGGCGATGCCCTCGAGTTCTTAGAGCAGCATCGTAACTGGATCTTCGAGATAGCCGCGAACAGTCGCAAGGAATTCAGCGCCCGCCACACCGTCGACCACTCGGTGGTCGCACGAGAGCGAAACCTTCATCTGCTTACCTGGAACTACCGCGCCGTTCTTGACGACGGGTACATCCCGGATCGAACCGATCGCGAGAATACAGGCGTTCGGCGGATTGATAATCGCCGTAAACTGATCGATCCCGAACATGCCGAGATTACTGGTCGAGAAGGTCGATCCTGACCAGTCATCGGGCTGCAGTTCTTTATTGCGCGCCCGAGTGGCGAGATCCTTGGTCTCGGATCCAATCTGTGCGAGACCCTTGCGGTCGGCATGCCGGATGACGGGCGTAATCAGCCCCTCATCCACCGCTACTGCGATGGCGACGTGCACATCGTGGTGCAGCCTGATCTCTCCTTCCGCCTCCATCCAGGATGCATTGACCCACGGATGCTGTCTCAGCGCCAATGCACACGCTTTGGTCACCAGATCATTGAAAGAGACCTTTCCGAGATCCTGGGCAGCGGCTTTTTCGTTGAGCTGGGCGCGGAACGTCATCGCCCGCTCCATATCTATGTCGGACGTCAGGTAGAAATGCGGACTGGTAAATTTGCTTTCGGCGAGGCGACGAGCAATCGTCTTGCGCATCTGCGAAATCCGGACAGTGTCATAGGCTCCGTCTGCGGCGGCCACGGGGGTCGCTGCAGGGGCGACGGGAGCCGGAGCAGGCGCTGGTGCCGCAACAGGCGCCGCTACGGCAGGTGCCGCTGTGCCACCAACGGCAGCTTCAATATCGCGTTTGATGATCCGTCCATCCGGGCCAGATCCTGCCAGAGACGCCAGGTCTATACCGTGTTCCGAAGCCAGTTTTCGAGCCAGAGGCGATGCTTTGGTGCGGCCACCGGGTGCCGGTGCGGCCGGCGCTGAGACGGCCGGAGCAGCTGGCGCCGGAACTGGTGCTGCCACTGAAGGGGCGGAGTCTGCAGGCGCGGGAGTCGGCGCAGCAGGTGCTGGTGCCGCCGGAGCGGGAGCCGGTGCAGCAGCTGCTGGTGCCGCCGGGGCGCCGCCTTCGTAAGACGCCAGGATCGCGGAGATGTCTTCTCCTTCCATTCCGAGGATGGCGATGAGTCCAC
>Ga0209992_10000579_pt1 | contig 47804 bp, 44 predicted proteins | sample 2SBtaG_2_FD_182564 | JGI IMG/M metagenome (GOLD analysis project Ga0209992, IMG submission 182564) | Deep subsurface microbial communities from Kolumbo volcano to uncover new lineages of life (NeLLi) - 2SBTROV12_ACTIVE470 metaG (SPAdes)... | ecosystem: Environmental > Aquatic > Marine >... | reverse complement strand
TCGCTACGCGTGCCCCTGGTGATGGCCGGTCCGGGCATTGTCAGCCAAACGGTTGAGGAACCGTGTTCGCTGCTTGACCTGCTCCCCACGATGGTCGATATCGCCGCCGACGGCGCGCCCTGGCCGGAACTGGGAGCCGAAATCGATGGTCGGTCGCTGCTGGCCGTGGCTCGCGGCCAAACCCAAGACCCCGACGCGTCGGCCTTGGCCGAGTATTGCGCAGAGTGTGCGGCCCATCCTATTTTTGTGATCCGCCGAGGGCCCTACAAGTACATCCACTGCGATATCGACGCTCCGCTGCTGTTTGACGTTGTTGCCGACCCGCTTGAGTTGGTCAACCTCGCCGAACAGCCAGCCCATAGCGAACGATTGGCGGCGTTGCAGGCCGAAGTTTCTCAACGCTGGGACAGCGATCAGATCCGACTCGACGTGTTGGCGTCGCAGCGGGCCCGTCGCGCCGTTCATGCTGGCATGCAGGCGGGCAAACGGGTCGACTGGGACTTTCAACCTCAGCGCAACGCGTCAGAAGAATACGTTCGTAATCACATGGATTGGACCGTGGCTGCCGCTACCACCAGGTTCCCGCCCGTTGAGGGTCAGCAGGCCCGCTCCTAGGGTCAGTTGAGAAATTCGGGTTCGTCGCGGTTGAGTTCGTCCCACCAAGGCTGGAACTGGAACCAGCCGGCCAGGTCGTGGCCTTGGGCGTCGTAGCCCGATTGGCAGAGTTCGTCAGGTATCTCGATGGGGGTGCCAGCGGCTTCGGCCACGAGTTGGCTCTGACAGGCCCGTTCGAGAGCGACGAACCACCACACGGCGGCGTCGACGGAGCCACCCGCGGTGATGAGTCCGTGATTTTGGTGAATGAGAGCCTTGCGATCACCCAACGCTTCGGCCATTTGTCGACCAACAGCCAGATCGAGCACCACCGCACCGCTACCGGCGTTGCACAAAGCAACGTCGTTGTAAAACATCGTGGAGTCCTGGCTGATCATCTTGAGCGGTTTGCCCAGCGTCGAGAAAGTGCGGCCGTACATCGAGTGAGAGTGAGCGGCGGCCATGACATCGGGACGAGCCTTGTGAAGCTGCGAGTGGATTGCGAAGGCCGCGGCGTTTACCGGCTTGTCGCCTTCGACCACTTCGCCATCGTGGTTGACGAGGATCAGGTCCGACACGGTCATGAGTTTGAAGTTGAGGCCGAAGGGGTTGACCCAGAAGTGATCGGTGAACTCCGGGTCTCGGACGGTGACATGACCGGCCACGCCTTCGGCGAGGTGGAGTCGTCCCATCACCCGCAGCCCCGCGGCGAGCCGCTGCTTGCGGTGTAGCCGTTCGGTGGCGAGATCCTCGGTGGCCTGGGGAAGGTTGACAGTGAGTCCCTCTTGAGCTGGTTCGAAGTCGCCGAGGTCGTGTTGGTCTTGGGTATCGGTCATGGCGCAGTTCCTGGTTGGGATGGACGGGGCTGGTTGGAATGGACGAGGCTGGTTGGAATGGGCGAGGTAGGTGCGTTATCGGGTTACGTGAGGACGGCCCGAACCTGTTCTAGACGGGCGTCGTTGACCCGAAACCAGGCCCACTTGCCGCGTTGTTCTCGGTCGAGTAGTCCGGCCGATACGAGTTGGCTCAAGTGATGGCTCACCGTGGGCTGGGACTTATTGAGCGCAGCCGGAAAGTCGCAGGCGCAGGCCTCGCCACTGGCCGCGATTATGCTCACGAGCCTGAGTCGGGTTGGGTCGGCGAGGGCCTTGAGCACTGTCGCAAGGTCGGTTGCATCGGTGTCGCTTAGCACGTCGGTGCGTAGGGGAGCACAGCACAACGGATCCATGGCTTCCAGACTAGCGGTGTGGCGCCCCGGGGGTTAACTGACCTGGTGTTGCAGGAAGTCGATGACCTCCGGCCACAACTCGCCCGCGAGGTCGGCATCGTGGCTGCCGAAGGGGTTGGTCTCGTTCATGAATGCGTGCGCGGCATCATGGAACTTGATCTGCACGTCCTTTCCCATCTGTTGTAGGCGGGTTTCGAGATCGCGGGCTCCGTCGGCGGGGAAGAAGTCGTCGTTGGCGCTGAAATGGCCACGCACCACGGCGCTCATGGGTTCCCAGTCGGGTTCGTCGGACGTGGGGTAGCCGTAAAACGGCACCGCGGCCGATACCGCATCGCCTCGACCGGCGGCGATCATCATTGTGAGCATCCCGCCCATGCAGAATCCAACCACGCCGATACTGGCCGAAGCGACGGCGCTGTGAGCGAGCAAGAAATCGATGGCGGCGCTCATGTCGTCGGCGGCCTGCACCGCCGGTAAGGAGGTCATCAGATGACCGGCCTTGTCCATTTCGTCGTGGCCGGCAAGCTCGCCGTGATACAGATCGGGGGCGAGCGCGACGAACCCGTTGTCGGCCAAGAAGTCGGCCGTACCTTTCATCTGCGGGTTGAGGCCCCACCATTCCTGTATGACCAACAGACCGGGTCCCGATCCTTCGTCGGGCACTGCCAAGTATCCGCGTGCGTTGTCTTCGTTGCCAAGATCCACCATTTCACCCATGCCCGGATCTTAGATCAAACTTGGAGCTAGCGAGATCGACAGACGTTCGTATAGTTGGACCCCTTGGGGGGTAGCAGTGACAAATCACTACGATCGGGCTTTCGAAATGGCCGACGAACGGGCGCCGGCCAGCGAGAACGCGGGCCGGGTGGATCCCGAAGTTGTGGCCGTCCTGGCCCGGTCCGGGATATTCAAGCTGTGGGTTCCCGCCGTTTACGGCGGTGGGTCAGCCACGCTCGCCGAAGGGCTCAACGCCATCGAACGCGCGGCATTTCATGACGGATCGACCGGGTGGGCGGTGATGATCGCCAACACCACCGCACTATTGAGCGCCTCGCTTCCGGCGGCCGCGGCCTTCGAGATCTTCGGTGGCGATAATTCGATCTGCGGCGGTTTTGCGGCGCCGGTTGGAGAGGCCCGCTTGGTCGACGAGGACTTTCGGGTGTCTGGTCGGTGGGCTTGGGGGAGTGGGTCGTCTCATGCCACCACGATGGGTGGCGGGGTAAGGATCGTCACCGAGAGCGGAGCGCCAGGCAAGCTCGATAATGGTGGTCGGCTGGGATTTGCGTTCTTCGATACCAGTGACGTGGAGTTGCTCGACACGTGGCAGGTCGCCGGCCTGAAGGCGACGGCCTCGACCGACTATCAAGTCACCGACGTGATCGTCCCTCGCGACCGGATAGTGGCTCTTGATCGTCGAACGTTGGTGGTCGACGAACCGCTCTACCGGTTCTCGACGTTTGGGGCGCTGGCCCTCGGCGTCGCGATGGTCGTCGTCGGTATGGCCCGCCGCGCCGTGAACGAATTTGCTTCGTTGGCCGAGAAGGTGCCTCAGGCCAGCAGCCGGAGCCTGGCCGAGCGCTCGGCCGCTCAAGCCGCGCTCGGACGCGCCGACGCCAACGTTCTCGCCGCTGCATCGTTGGTCGAGTCGGCGGTCAGCGACGCGTGGGCCACGACCTTGCGCGGCGATGCACTGAGCGATCGACAACGGGTCGTGCTGCGGCTGGCGGCCAACCGGGCAACGGAGCTCGCCGCCGACGCGACCGATGTCTGCTATCGAGGCTCGGGTGGGTCATCGGTGTATTTGGAATCGCCATTGCAGCGCATCTTTCGCGATACCCACGTTGCGACTCAGCACGCGATGGTCGCCGAACGCGTTTACGAACCACTCGGGCGGCATCGTTTCGGACTCGCCACGGATCTTCGCTCGCTTTAGGCGTCGAACATGGCGGCCGCGGCTTTGCGGTCGACTTTGCCCGCCGCGGTTCGAGGCAACGCGTCGACCACTTTGGTGATGGCGGGAACCTTGTAGCCGGCCAGTTTGTCGCGGGCGCTCGCCACGATTTCGTTCAAGATCGTGTCCTTGTCCAGGTTCGCATCGTCGGTCTGAAGCACTATCGCTGCCGCGACGATCTGCCCGAGTCGCTCGTCGGCAACTGCGACGACGACCGCGTCGGCCACCGAGCGATGGCCAAGGAGCGCCCGTTCCACCTCGACGGGCGCAACGTTGGCTCCGCCGCGGTTGATCATGTCGCCGGCTCGCCCCACGAGCGTCAACCGGTTGTGTGAATCCAAGTGACCCACATCGCCGGTGTGCAGCGCTCCTGAGCGGTAGAGGTTGGCGGTGGCCTCGGGTTGGCGCCAGTAGCCGAGGGTCGGGGCCCAGCAGTGGGCCCACTCACCATGGCCCGATGTGCTCAGCAAGATTTCGCCATCGTCGCCGACGGCGATTTCGATGCCCGGGAGGGCTTCGGCGCCGATGCCTATCTCGTTGGTTCGAGCAACGCCGGTCGGCGCCTCCGACAGGCCGTAGCTGCCGATCGGATCGATTCCCAATAGCTGTTTGGCTTGGGTCCGAAGTCCGGGCCTCGCGCCGGCGCCTCCGATAAGCACAGTCCGCAGGGTAGTAACTCGATCGAAGGTGTCGGGTTCGGTCGTCAACAGGTCGTGCAACAGGGTAGGGACGAGCAGCGTGCGCGTGACTTGGTGTCGGGCGACCTCCGCGGCAAAGCTGCGCCCATCGGTGGAAGTCATGATTGCCGCGGTGCTGCCACGGGCAAAAGCGGTGAGTGGTGAGAGCAGCATAAGGTTGAGCGTCGTCAGGGGAAGCGGCGTCCCCACAACTTCGTTGACCAGCGCAGTCTCGGTGGCGATCGATGCCGCAGCCGGGTACAGAAGCTGCTGATGGGTGTGGACCGCGCCTTTGGGCCGACCGGTGGTGCCCGATGTGTAACCAATCGCCGCGGGGGCGGAGGGAACCGATCTTGATGAAGCGCCGGGGCTACTTCGGGGGAGTTCGGCGTCGGGACCCAGTACAAGCGTCGGATCACAGTCGCGGAGAAGAGTGTTGGTCTCAGTAGTAGTGAGGCGCGGGTTCAGCCCGACCCATATGGCCCCGGCGCGTACGGTGGCGATGAACCCCAAGACCACTTCGGCATCGTTGGGACGCGACCACGCGACTCGGTCGCCGGGTAACACGCCACGGGCCGTCAGGCCGGCCGCCACCGCGGCGGTCTCGCGTTCTAGTTCGTCGTAGGTAAAGCTTCGGCCGCCATCGACGAGGGCCAAGCTGGTCGGATCGGCGGTCAAGAAGATCTCGTCGATCGTGCTCGGGCCGACCGGGAACCGAGCCGCGGGGGGACGCTGCTGCAGGCCGGTCTGGGCATCGATCGGGTAGTGCACGTCAGAAGTCTGGCAGGGCCAAAGCCAGACACAACAGTACAGTCGAGGCGTGACCCTCGATTCTCGCAAAGTCAGCACCGAGACGTGGCTCGTCGCCGGCGGGCGTCCGGTGGCGTCTGGCGCGCCTTTGAACCACCCGATCGTGCCCGTTTCGACTTTCGAACATGGCACCGAACGAACCTATTCGCGGTCGGATTCGACCGAGACTTGCGAGGCCCTCGAGAAGGTGCTGGGCGGACTCGAAGGCGCCAACGCGCTGGCCTTTGCCTCGGGGATGGCCGCCGCCGCGGCGGTTTTCGACCAGGTCGAAGCGCAGAGCGAAGTCGTAATCCCCGATGATTGCTATCAAGGGGTTGCGCAAATCGCCGCTGACGGTGAAGCCAAGGGTTTATGGACAGTGACCCGCTTGGACGTAGGCGACACCGAGTCGTGGATTGCTGCTCGTAGTCGGGCCCGCTTGGTGTGGGTCGAGTCGCCAACCAATCCGCTTCTAAAGATTGCCGACTTGGTTGCTATCGCTGCCGCGCCGCGGGAACCGAACGGTCTGCTGGTGGTTGACAACACTTTCGCGACATCGCTCAATCAGCTACCACTCGACATCGGCGCCGAGATTTCGATGCAGTCTTCGACGAAGTTTGTCGGAGGTCACTCCGATCTGCTGGGCGGTGTTCTCGCCACTCGCGACGATGAGCTTCTCGGGCAACTGCGGAAGTCCCGGAGTCTGTTGGGGTCGTTTCCGGGTGCGCTCGAAACTTTTCTTACGCTTCGCGGAGTTCGCACCATGAAGCTCCGGCTCGAGCGGAGTCAGGCCAATGCCGAGGTTTTGGCCGAACGACTCGCCGCCCATCCGGCGGTGGGCGTCACCCGCTATCCGGGTCTTCGTTCTCATCCGGGTCACGAGCTTGCGGCGTCTCAGCTGAGCGGAAACGGCTCGATGATCAGCTTCGATCTCGCATCCGCCGAGGCTGGAGATCAGGCGTGTGCTCGGCTCGGCCTCATACGTCACGCCACCAGCCTCGGCGGGATCGAGTCTTCCATGGAACGCCGGGCCCTCACCGTCGGTCAAGAGCACCTTCCGCCGGGTCTTTTGCGACTCAGCGTTGGGTGCGAGGATGTCGAAGACTTGTGGGCCGATCTGAGTCAGGCCATCGCTTAGCTCTAGGTCGTCGTCAGGGCCGCCATAGCGGCGCCGAGTTCTTCGCAATCAGAAACGGTCTGCTCACTCACCGGTCCGATCGAGCTGAGAACCGGCTGGGCCAGCCTCCATTGCAGACCAGTGGCAATCTTGGCGATGGCATCGCGGGCCCCGTCGGTATCGCTTTCGCCGTGTAGGAACACCCCAAACGGAAGGCCTCGGGTTCGGCTCAATGCCCCCGGGTAGGCCGTGTCAAAAAAGTGTTTGAGAGCGCCGCTCATGTAGCCAAGGTTGGCCGGCGTTCCAAGAATCAGTCCGTCGCAGTCCAAGATGTCGGCATCGGTTGCCGCGAGTGCCGAGCGCACGGTGACATCAACGTTGTCGACGAGTGGGTTGTTGGCCCCTCGCAACACGGCATCGAGCATCGTGGTCATCGAGCCTGGCGGCGAGTGATGCACGACGACGAGGCTGGGCATCGCTCAGGAATCGAACGGTAAGTCGAAAAGTTTGATGGCGTTGCCTCGGGCGATTTTGTGGACCGCCGCCGAATCGAGGTGACCGAACAGTTCGTGGGCGATGTCGCGCGATCGAGGGAAAGTGCCGTCGCTGTGGGGATAGTCGGTCTCGAACAAAACGTTGTCGACGCCGACCTCGTCAAGGAGCTTCATGCCGGCGATGTCTTTGAAGAAGCAACTGTAGATCTGGCGTCGATAATAGAAACTAGGCGGTTCGGGGAGGCGCTCTTCGCCTTGGGCCCAGCGGTGGGTCTTGTAGTTGTCGTCGGCGCGTTCGAGGTAATACGGAATCCACCCGATTTGGCTTTCGGCATACATGAGCTTGAGGTCGGGGTAACGAACCAGCACTCCGGAGAATAAGAAATCGATCATCGACGCCGCGCTATTGGCCGAGATCAGCGCCGCGGTAACGATCGTGGGGGCATCGTCTGACGGCTTGACCGTGCGGGTCCCCGATCCGATGTGCATCGAGATGACGGTTGCTGTTTCTTCGCAAGCTTGGAAGAACGGATCCCAATAGCCCGAGTGGATCGATGGCAGGCCGAGCCATGCGGGCAGTTCGGACCACGCAACCGACCGAACGCCGCGGTCAGCATTTCGACGCACCTCGGCCGCCGCGAGTTGGGCATCCCACAAGGGCACTACACACAGCGGCAGTAGTCGACCTTCGGAGTCGCCGCACCATTCTTCGACCATCCAGTCGTTGTAGGCCTCGACACAAAGTTTTGCCAGTACCCGATCCTTGCGTTCGGCGAACAGTTGACCGCAGAACCGGGGGTAATTCGGGAAACAAAGTGAGGCCTCGACATGGTTCAGATCCATGTCGAGCAGACGCGCCTTTGGTTCGTAACAACCGGGCCGGATGTCGTCGTAGGTGACGCCTTGCATCGTGACTTCGGTGGGCGCCTTGCCGGCGCAAGCGATCATTTCCTTGAGTTGATAACGGTGATCTTCGTAATGCCACCATGCCGCCATCTTGTCTCCGGAGCCAGGCGTCTCGATCCATGCCCCATCGACGAGCGTCATGTCGCCCTGGGGAGCAATCACCACCCGGGGCCCGGACTCCTTGTATTTGGCCGGGAGGCGGTCTTGCCACAGATGGGCTGGCTCTACAACGTGGTCGTCGACGCTGATTATTCGGGGGAATGCATCCAAGTCGACAGGCATCGGCACACCGTACCTGACGCACCGTCAGGTTTTCATTCCCAGCCGTATTGAGTGTCGACAACGACTCGCGGCGCGAGTACGTTTCGCGCATGTCTACACCGAGCGACTTCGACGTGATCATCATCGGATCGGGGGTCATCGGCGGGGCGATTGCTCACGAGTTGTCGCGTCGGGGTCTGCGCACGCTCACCGTTGACAAGGCCGCAGCGGCTGGCTCTGGTTCGACGATCAACTCTTGCGCCATTGTGCGGTTCAGCTACTCGTCAGTCGCCGGTATCAATCTGGCATGGGAAGGCATGCATTACTGGAAGGACTGGGCCAACTACATCGGTACCAATGACGAGCTCGGCTTGATCGACTATCACATGACCGGACAGTTGGTTCTTCAACAGGCCGGCGAAAAGACCCACGCGGCGCGCGTCAAGATGCTGTGGGATCAGCTTGGGATCCCTCACGAGGTGTGGGACGCCAAGATGGTTAGGCAACGGCTGCCGTTTGTAGACACCGGGTTGTACGGGCCTCCCGCCCGTCCTGACGACGAGCACTTCTGGGATGACGCCAACGGTGACATTGCCGCTGCTTACTTCACTCCCGACGCCGGCTATGTGAGCGATCCTCAACTGTCGTGTCACAACCTGCAACGTGGCGCCGAGGCCAATGGCGCCACGTTTTGGTTCAATGCCGAGGTCACCGAGGTAACCAGGGCCAACAATCGGGTCACGGGCGTGGCGTTGGCCGATGGCCGTCGAGCGGCCGCCGGCGTGGTCGTCAACGTCGCCGGGCCCCACTCGTATCTCATCAATCAAATGGCCGGGGTCTACGACACGATGAATATCAAAACGCGAGCGTTGCGACACGAGGTCCACCACGTGCCTTCGCCGGCTGGTCTCGATTTCATGGAGAGTGGAATCACCGCGGCCGACGACGACCTCGGGATCTATTTTCGCCCCGAGGTAGGCAACAACATCTTGGTCGGGTCGGGCGACCCCGTGTGTGACGAACGAGAGTTTGTCGACCCAGACGACTACGACCAGGCCATCAACGAAGAGCAATGGGAGGTCCAGGTTCTTCGGGCCAACCGGCGAATTCCCGTTTTGGGCATGCCTCACGAGAAGAAGGGGATCGTCGACCTTTACGACGTGAGCGATGATTGGATCCCGATCTATGACCGCACTGATCTCGACGGGTTTTACGTAGCCATCGGTACCAGCGGGAACCAGTACAAGAACGCAGGATCGGCCGGGCAGTTGATGGCCGATCTGATAATTGCGGTAGAAGCGGGACACGATCACGATGCCGAGCCACTGGTGGTGTCAGGCCGATACTCCGGGGTCGCGCTCGATATCGGCTTCTTTTCGCGGAATCGCCAAATCGATCCGCACTCGTCCATGTCGGTTCATGGCTAAATCGAACGCACGATGAGCGGCACCGCCGCGACTATCAATCCGGCTGACAAGAGCCCAAGAACTGCGCGTGGCGCCAGACGGCCGGCTTGACGCGAACCGACCGACGCGCCAAGAAATGCTCCGACCACGAGAATGGCGGCATCGTCCCACAAAACATTGCCGGCGATCGAGTGACCCAACGCGGCTGCGCTGCTCGATGCCATGGACGCCATGGCCGTGGTGGCGGCGGCTCGGTGCGGACCAAGATGCTGAATCCGCGAGATGTACGGGACAGTCACGAGGCCGCCGCCTACCGAAAATGTGCCGCTCATGGCCCCAACGCCGGCCCCACCGACCAACAAGGCGATGCGCCGCGGCGGCACTCCGGGTGCCCCGACAGGCTCTCGCACTGCCGGCGCGAGCAATACCAGGACCCCGAGCACCAATAGCAAAACGCCGAGGACCCCCACGAACACTTCTGAGTCGATGCGGTTGGCCAACAACCACCCGCAGCCAATGGCCATCGGGATCGACGCCAGTGAGAACCATCCGGCCACGGGGCGGTTTACGAGACCGCTCCGGTCGTAGTTACGGGCACCGGTCAAACCAATTACGGCGAGAGCAACCGCGCCAGTCCCGACGGCCTGGACCCCGTCGATGTCGAAGATGACGACCAATGCGGGGATCAAGACGAACCCGCCGCCGGCACCAATGATGGTTCCGTACGCGCCGACCAGTAGCGCCAGCACAAGAAGCCCGAGGGCCATATAGACGTCCATGTTGGGTGCGTTCTAGCCCATCGATGGGTTGGTCCGCCATACTGAGCCATCAGCTGGGTTCGACGTGCGCAGCGTAGAAGGGGAGTCCTCATGATCGTTGGTCGGGTTCGTCCAACCGTTGCCGCCTTGTCGGCTTATCGACCGGGCAAGGGAGCAAAGCAGGCCGCGGTCGAACACGGGCTCGAGACTGCTATCAAGTTGGCCTCCAACGAGACCCCGTTGGACCCAATCCCGGCTGTCGTGGCGGCGATCACCGAGGCGGCAAGTGGCGTCAACCGCTACGGCGATCATCGTGCAAGCGAACTCCGCGAGCGTCTCGCGGCTTGGCTTGGCGTGGAGACTGACATGGTGGCGGTCGGTTGCGGCTCGGTCGGTCTCCTCCAGCAACTGTGCCTCGCCTATCTGGATGCTGGTGACGAGGTCGTGTGCCCCTGGCCGTCGTTTGAGGCCTACCCGATCAACGTTCGGTTGATGAATGCGAACCTTGTCGAGGTGCCTTTGGTGGAGCAGGCCTTCGACCTCGATGCGGTGGTGAACGCCGTGACGTCAAAAACAAAGTTGATCTTGTTGGCCACCCCCAACAACCCGACCGGGACCGCGGTCAGCACGACTCAGCTGCGAGCCATGCTGGATCGGGTTCCCGCTGATGTTGTGGTGCTGATCGACGAGGCCTATCACGAGTTCTGCGGTCCTGACCTCGGAGATTCGATCAAGGAATTGATGCCCGATTACCCAAATGTTGTTGTGTCGCGGACTTTCTCGAAAGCCTACGGATTGGCCGGACTGCGCACCGGGTACCTCGTTGCGCACCCTTCGGTGGTTACTCAGCTCGACAAGGTCCTGCTGGCTTTCGCTGTCAACTCGGTGGCCCAAGCCGCGAGTCTTGCTGTGCTTGACCATCTCGACGAGTTCGGCTCGAGGATCGACGGGGTGCTGAAGGAACGCGACCGAGTCGTGGCCGCCCTCAACGATTCGGGGTGGCAGCTACCCGACGCTCAAGCGAACTTTGTCTACTTGGAAACCGGGAGCCGTACCGACGAACTGCATTTGGCGATGGAGCAACGCGGTGTTGTAACCAGGCCGTTCTCGGGCCAAGGCATTCGGGTCACGATCGGCACGCCCGCCGAGAACAACTTCTTTCTGGAGACGCTGGCCGCGGTCAGCGGCTGAGCAGTTCGGCCAACGGCACCGATAAGTCAGGGCCGAACCCGCCCCGAATATCAAAGGCTTCGGTTTCCACGTCGTCGGCTCCGAACGACCGGGCCGCCGTCGATGCGGCCCGCACCAGCCCGAGCGGCCCACAGATGGCGACGTGTACGCCGTGCATGGACTCCATCCCGGCTGCTTCGTGGAGACGTTCGTGATCGAGACGCAGGCCCTCGCTCGACACGTAGACCCGTAGGTCGATGCGCCCGTCGCTGTGGGCACGCTCGAGTTGAGCCAACGCAGTGGCGTCGTCGCGTGAACGCACGCAGTACAACAGAACCGGCTTGGGACCGGTCTGGCCCGGCGTGAGCGACTCGACCGCGCTCAAGAACGGCGTGATGCCAACTCCGGCCGCGACCCACACGATGGGTCCTGGTCGTTTGCCGAAGGGCTGGAACCGGCCGAACGGGCCCTCGACTATCACGTCGGTGCCGACCAGATCGGCTGCCTGGACCTTGGCCGTCCAGTCACCGAGGTCACGCACGTAGAAACGCAGATCGGGCGACTCGGGGCCCGAGGCAATAGTGAACATGTGAGGTTCGGAAAGTCCCCGGGCCTGAATCTTGATCGCCGCGAATTGGCCGGCCCGATGTCGCAGCGGTCGACGCTTGGGTGCCAGCCGCAGCATCGTCGTGCTGCCTTGGCGTTCCAGCTCCGAAACCGTGTACCGAACGCCACGAAAGACCGCGTCTTTCCCGACGACCCTAAGAGTCCAACCGACTATGCCCGCCATCATGATGATGCCGAAGTACCAGCCCCAGGCCGAACCATTCGCGTAGGTTTTGGTGGCGGTGTAGAAGTGGAAGCAGGCAAAAACGTAAGGAACGATCAGGAGCTTGTGAGTCCATCGCCACCAGCGATACGGGATCCATCTCACCAGGCTGAGCCCGACGAGGATGTACAGAAATACTTGACCAGTTGATGCCAGATTGCGGGCATCGTGGGCGAGCGATCTCGATGCGCCTCGTATTCCGCCGAGCAATTCTGCTTCGCTGCTGGTGTGCAAGAACATGGCGACGACGGCGAGCGTTCCAGCCCATCGATGGGCGCGATACATCGAGTCAAGGCCGTTGAAGAATGGTTCGAGGAAGCGGAACCTAACGCCCAGAACAAAGCTCCAAGCCATGAAGACGATTGACGCCGCGCCGATAAACAATCCAAATGATGCGTTTCCTTCCTCCCCTACGGCACCAGAAAACGCTCGCCACGAGACCGCCACGCTCGCAGTAATGACCAGGGGGCCGATCAATGACAATTTGAGGCGGGGCCGTGAGATTGCTGGTTTGCGCAGGTTCCAGTCACGCGGCCTGCCGATTGCCAACCGAGCGAAATCCTTCACCGAAAGCGAGGCGCCCGGTTTGGCTGCAGCACGGTCGGTTTCGGGACGTTCGCCGGGAGGTGACATGATTTGATTCATGATTTCAGATCCTTTTGATCGTATTGCTGCGCGGGATTCGTTGGTTGATGGCCCGGCCGGGCAAGTCGCGAACGCTTCACTTGTCGGACACACCGAACGACTCGAGCGCAAACTGTATGAGGTTCGTACTGGCGTCTGGTGTTTGGTGGGTAACGGATTGTCGAATCAGACCTTCGTCGAAGGCCCCGAGGGCATCATTGCGATCGACACCGGCGAGTCGGTGCAAGAGATGGAGGCGGCCCTCGTCGAGTTGAGGCGTCATACCGCCACAGAAATCGTTGCCGTTGTGTACACCCACTTTCATTACGTCGACGGAACTGCTGCGATCGTGAGTGAGGACGCCGAGATAGATCTGGAGATCTGGGGGCACGAACGCATAGTTGCCAACCGGGCGAGGGTCGGTACCGAGATCAGTGCCGCGGCTCAAAGAGGTTTGGTCGAGCAGTTCGGGATATTCCTGCCCGATCAGGGGCCCGATGCCGTCGTGAACGTGGGACTCGGACTTTCCTATCGCGATCCTCGGCATGCTCCGTTTGCCGCGGGATTCGTGCCTCCCAACCGCGAGATTGTCTCGCCGATGACCACCGAAATTGCGGGTCTGACCGTTGAGTTCCATCCGGCGCCGTCAGACGCTGACGACAACGTGACAATCTGGTTCCCGTCGCTCGGCGTGTGTGTCAACAACCTTGTGTGGCCCGCGCTCTTTAACGTTTTTGCTATTCGTGGCGAGGAGTATCGAGACCCGCGCCTTTTGCTCAAGGGCCTCGATCACGTGGCGTCGCTGGCGGCGGAGCATCTGGTTGGTGCCCACGGCCCGCCTCTGTCCGGCGCGGTGCAGATCGCCGCCGAAGTCGAGATGTACCGCGACAGCATTCAGTTCTTGTGGGATCAAGCAGTGCGGGCCATCAACCAAGGCCGCACGTCGACGGAGGTGGGAGCGGGCGTGGTGCTCCCGGAGGTGTTAGCCGATTCCTACCTCACCCAACAGCACTATGGATTGGCCGAACACCACGCCCGGCAGATCTTTGCTGGACTGCGAGGCTGGTTCGACGGTGACCCGGCAAATCTCCTGCCGCTTCAGCCCGTCGATCACGCCAATCGGATGGTGCAGGGATTCGGCGGCATCGACGAAGTGCGTCGTCAATTCGATACGGCTATCGACGAGGGTGACCTTCGGTGGGCGATCGAGCTAGCGACGTGGCTGCATCGCGCTGACGAAGGTGACGACGCTGACTCGTCTCGCCTGGCTTCGGCGCTGCGGGCGGTTGGACAATCGACAACATCGGCCAATGTGCGTAATTGGACACTGACCCGTGCTCGCGAGTTGGACGGCGACCTCGATCTATCGCGGTTTCGTGTTCACCGATTCACCCGGGGCATGGTTCTCGGAACCGACCCCGAGTTGGTCATTCATGGTTTGAGGGTCGTGGTCGACCCCGACCGGGCGGCTGGCCTGAATGTTCATGTCGGGTTTGAAGTGGACGGCGCACGGGCCGGTTTGCACCTGAGGCATCACGTCGCGGTGCCGACCAGCGGCGAGGGCGCCGAAATCGTCGTGCAGTTGGACCATGAGACACTTGCCGAGGTGCTGAGCGGCCGAACCGAGTTGGGAGCAGCGGTCGCCGGTGGAACCGCCCACGTTGATGGCGACCTCGACCGCCTAAGCGCTTTCTGCCAGGCGTTTGATCTTGACGGGTTGGTCGTTTGAGCCGTCAGCGATCTAGCGGGAGTCGGCGAACGACGTGAGCACTCGCGCCATGTTTTCACCGAGCTGGGCGGTCGCGTAACCGCCTTCCATCACCATCACCGTTGGCAAGTCGAACGCGGCCACGCGCCGCCCGAGTGTGTCGAAATCTTCGGCGGCCAGCTCAAAATGAGAGATGGGGTCATGCACGAAGGTGTCCAACCCCAACGAAACCACCAGCGCATCAGGGGTCGGGTCCAACAGCCAGTTGTGGGCCTCATCGAGGGACTCGAACCACGTGCTGGCCGACGTGCCACGGGGCAGAGCGATATTGCGGTTGTGACCCAGCCCGGGCCCAACGCCGGTTTCATCACCATGGCCAAGGAAGTACGGGAACTCGTCGCGGGGGTCGGCGTGGATCGAGCAAAAGCGAACATCATCGCGGTCGTAAAAGATGTCTTGGGTTCCGTTGCCGTGGTGGTAATCGACGTCGAGAATCGCGACCCGGGCCGCACCCTCGTTGCGTAGTCGTTGGGCGGCGATCGCGGCGTTGTTCAGATAGCAATAGCCACCGAACTGATCTCGGCTGGCGTGATGCCCGGGGGGCCGGCACCGAGCGAATGTGGCGTCGGCTCCGCGTGCTACTGCCTGAGCAGCAGTATCGGCAATCGCCGCGCTCTGCGTTGCTGCTGTCCAGGTCCCCTCGGCGATCGAGCAGTCGGCGGCAAAGGAGTAATAACCCAGTTGCGCTTCGAGGTGGCGGGGCTTTACGTCGCGAAACCGTCGAGCCGGCCATCCAATGGCCATCGCAGCTGGAGCGGTGTGACCGAGTCGTTGCCACTCGTCCCAAGCCGATTCCAAGAAGCTCACGTACTCGGAGTCGTGGACGGAGTCGGCGAGAGCGCGATCAAAATCTGCCGGGGCGACAAATGAGAATCCGTCGATGGCATCGAGGGCGGTATCGACGTGCTCGGCGCGGGCGGGCGATTCCCACGAAGGAATCAGCTGGGTACCGTCGAGTTCGAGACAGTGGTGTTGGCGATGGGCATCGGACCGCACTACGAGCATGACCCAATTGTTACCGCAGTGGCCCCCGCGCACTAGCGTCTGGAAGATGTCCAGGGATCTAAAATTTGGTTGGCTTTCGCCCGTGATCGGAAACGAGGGGAGTCAGCACCAGTCGATTGTGGTCTATCAACAGGAACACATTCTGCCGACGGCGGTCGAATACTTCGATTCGATCTGGATCGCCGACCACTTCTACGGATTCGACTCGAAGTCCGACCCGTTCTTGGAGGCGTGGACCACCCTCACGTGGTTGGGCGCAAGATTTCCCGACGTCAAGCTGTGCCATCACGTGTTGGGGCATGGCTATCGACCGCCCGCGCTCACGGCCAAGATGGCCGCGACTTTGCAGACTCTGTCCGGCGGCCGGTTCATTCTCGGGATTGGCGCCGGTTGGCGTGGCGAGGAGTACGAGGCCTACGGCTACGAGTTCCCGAAACCGTCGGTGCGGTTCGCCCAACTCGAAGAGTTGCTCGAGATTTGTCGCCTGATGTGGACTAGCCACGGCGCGACCTATCAAGGCAACTACTTCAGCGTGACCGATGCCTACGCTTCGCCGCTGCCCGATGTAGTGCCCCCGGTGTGCATCGGTGCTTTCGGCGAGCAGATCGGTTTGCCTCTTGTTGGCCGTCAGGCCGACATGTGGAATTGTTTCGTGCTGGGCGACGAAGATTGGCTGCGACGCCGAGACATCGTGTACGCCTCGGCGGTCGACGCCGGTCGAGACCCTGCCTCGATCGAACTCGGAACAACTGTCGAGCGGGCTCTGCCTACTACCGATGCCGAGAGCGAGGCTCTGGTTGAGCATCTGGGTCATCTCGCTGATCTGGGACTGCAACGGTTCACCATGGACTTTGGCCACCCGCAGTCGACCGAGCCGATCCATCGATTTGGCGAACAGGTGATAGCCGTTCTTTGTGACTGACTCGATCCGCAAAGCGGCAGACCGGCCGCACGTTCCGTGGTCGATCAGAGCCCTGCTGGTCACTTTCTTTCTTTCGGGGTTCGCGGTTGTTGGGCAGGTCACCATCATCGGCAAGCAGGTGTTCGATATCACCGGCCGAGAACTCGACCTGGGGCTTCTGGGGCTTGCCGAGTTCCTTCCGGTGGCCGTTCTGGCTCCGTTCACCGGCGCCGTTGCTGACCGTCTGGATCGCCGGCGAGTATTTGCCGGGGGCCTAGCCGGCGAAATTCTTGTTTCGCTGGGGCTCTTTGTCTACGTGCGTTCCGAGCCGACGGCCGTGGCGCCGATCTTCGTGCTGGTGTTGCTTTTTGGCGTGGCCCGGTCTTTTGCGTCTCCCGCCTCGAGAGCTCTGCCTATCGATCTGGCTCCCCCGGAGATACTGGAGCGAGTGGTCGCCTTGCGGTCGGTCGCGTTTCAGGCCGGGATCATCAGCGGTCCGATAACGATGGGGTTTGTCTTTGTAGCCGATCCAGCGCTCCCTTACCTTGTGGCCGTGGTGGCGCTGGTGCTCGCCAGTTTGTTGTTGGCCACCATCCCCAAGCCCGCGACCCGAAAACTTCCGACGACCGGTGGCCGACAAGCCCTGCACGACGCCAAGGAGGGTTTGCGGTTCATGCGCCACCAGCCGGTTGTGTTCGGTGCTATCAGCCTCGACCTGTTCGCGGTGCTGTTTGGCGGGATTATCGCCTTGCTCCCGGCGATCGCCGAGAACCGTCTTGGAGTGGGGGCGATTGGCTTGGGGTGGTTGCGCGCCGCAACCGGAATCGGGGCCGGTCTCGTGTCGATCGGTTTGTCTATCCGGCCGGTAAGGCGCCATGTCGGGCGGGTCTTGCTGGCGTCGATCGCGGTCTTTGGAGCAATGACGATCGTCATCGGGTTGGCGACGTCTTATGCCGTGGTGTTTGGCGCGTTGGTGGTCGCGGCCGGGGTTGATGCGATATCGGTCTATGTTCGTTCGACAATCGTCCCGCTGGCCACGCCGGAGGAGATGAGGGGCCGAGTGTTGGCGGTGGAGAATGTGTTCATCGGTGCGTCCAACGAGCTTGGTGCTTTCGAGAGCGGTTTGACCGCGGCGGCGTTTGGGTTGGTCGGGGCGATCTTGTTCGGCGGAGTCGGCACTCTCGCGGTGGTGGCGATCTGGTGGCGTTTCTTCCCCGACCTTCGCGATATCGATCGCTTCAGCGAAGCAAACGTGGCGCCGGCCGCCAGTGGTTAACCGTGGGGGACCAGTGGTTAGCCGTGAGGAAGCAGCACGGTTCGTGCTTCGGTGCCGGCGCGCATGGCGTCGAACGCCGCGGTGAGGCCATCGAGCCCGGCGGTGTGGGAGATCATTTCGTCGAGTTTGAGCTGACCGGTCATGTAGAGGTTGGCCAGCATGCGGAAGTCTTTGCGGGGTCGTGCGCCTCCGGCGCGTATACCCATGAGGTTTTTGTTTTGGTGTAGTGACTGGAAGTTGTAGGTGACCGAGGCGGTGAGGTCGGGCACGCCTACCGCGCACACGTTTCCGCCGGCGCGCGTCATCTGGATGGCGTCGGCCAAGAGGCCGGTATGACCGACAACCTCGAAGGCATGGTTCACGCCACCGCCGCTGAGTTTTTTGACCTCGCCGATCGCGTCGAAGTCGTCACCATCGGCCAACAAGAATTCGGTGGCTCCGAACTCGGTGGCGAGGCGCTCCTTTTCGGCGACTCGATCGATGGCGATGATTTGGCTCGCGCCAACCAGTTTGGCGGCTTGGATGACGTTGAGTCCGACGCCTCCAGCACCGATCACCACGACTGTGTCACCCAACTGAACTCGGGCCCGGTTGAACACTGCGCCGGTTCCGGTCATGACACCGCAGCCGATCAAGGCGGCTGATGTCAGCGGCATTTCTTTGGGAATCGGGATGCACTGGTTTTCGCTGACGACCGTCTCTTGCACGAACGCGCCGATGTTGGCGAAGTTGTAGAGCGGCTGATCGCCTTCGGTGTAGGGCTGGGCCAACCCGCCCATGCCGACCGCACAATTGCCGGGGTCGCCCATCTCGCAGTCGCCGCAGTGGCCGCAGTTGCCAAAGGTCGACAAGATCACGTGATCGCCGACCGCGGTGTAAGTAACTGCCGACCCAACTTCTACAACCACGCCGGCGGCTTCGTGACCAGGTACGAGCGGTGTGGGCATGTAGTACTTGCCGTGGATGCAGCTCATATCGCTGCCACAAACTCCTGCGGCTTTTACTTCGACGCGTACTTGGCGAGGGGTGAGGTTGGCCGCGGTTGCGATGTCGTTGGATAGACGCACGCTGTCTTCGGTGGTGCCTTCGCAAATAAGACCTTGCATGATTACTCCGTTGTCGGCCGGTCAGGTTGCCCGCATTCTGGCGGCCGAGTGGGGTCTACGCCAGTCAGAGAACGCAGAGCAGGTCGTACCCTGCCCGAATGGCTGTCCTGCTTAGCTTGCTTACTGCTGCGATGTTTGGCACTGGCGACTTCTTCGGAGCTCTCGCGGCCAAACGCATGCGTTTGGCCGAGGTCATGGTCGCGGGCCAAACCGTTGGTCTGGTGGGGGTGTTGGTCGCGGCGTTTTTGGTTGCCGACCAGTTCATTGCCGTCGATGTGTTGTGGGGGGCGCTCGGCGGGAGCGCTGGCTTTGTTGGCGTGAGCCTCTTGTACCGCGGTCTGGCCCGAGGTCCGATGGGGGTGGTGGCGCCATTGACAGCTATCAACTCGGCGGCGGTGCCGGCCATGTGGGGGGTGATCGTCAACGGCGACACGTTGGGTTCGCCGGCTTGGATCGGTGTGGGCTTGGCGCTGGCCGCGGTCGCGTTGGTGAGCTGGAACGACGATGTCCACACGACGCCCATTTCCAAACAAGCGGTGATCGAGGCTTTGCTGGCTGGCACTGGGTTCGGGTTTATGTTCATTGCGTTGGCCCAAACCGATCCGGCCTCGGCGCCCTGGGCGATCGTCGGGGCCCGTGGTTTGACCGCCTCTGTCTTGTTGACCTATTTCCTGGTCAAGCGTCGGGCCATCGTGCCGGGCGACAAAATCTCGCGTTGGCTCGTGGTGGGGGTTGGCTTGTTCGACACGTTCTCCAACGCCGTCTTCTTGGTGGCCGCCGAACACGGTTCGCTCACGGTGGTGGCGGTGCTGACGTCTCTTTACCCGATCGCGACCGTGGTGCTAGCCGGGCTGTTTTTGCATGAGCGATTGACCCGGCCCCAGACCGCCGGCTTTGTGGCCGCAATGCTTGCTACCGGCCTGATTGCTTCCGGTTAGAACCTCTAACGAGAACTCGTTTTGGTCTAACCTTGCGATCTGTTGTGGGATGCTCCACAATATGTCCGTACAAATCGCGGCAAGACCGGGGAACTCGTGACCAGGCTGGGCTTTTTATTAGATAGCGACTCGTGTATTGGCTGCCACGCCTGCACGGTGGCCTGCAAGAGCGAGCACGACGTGCCGCTGGGCGTCAACCGGACCTGGGTCAAGTACGTCGAGACCGGCACGTTCCCCAACGCCAGCCGTCACTTCTCGGTCATGCGTTGTAACCAGTGCGAAGACGCGCCGTGTATGACCATCTGCCCCACCAACGCGCTTTATCGAGCCGACAACGGGGTAGTCGACTTCAACGACGACAACTGCATCGGATGCAAGGGCTGCATGAACGCCTGTCCCTACGACGCGTTGTACATCAACCCCGCGACCAACACCGCCAACAAGTGCAATTTCTGCAACCACCGGATCGACCAAGGCCTCGAACCATCGTGTGTAGTGGTTTGCCCGACCCACGCCATAAAAGTTGCCGATCTCGACGATCCGCTCAACGAAGCCACCAAGATCATCGGCCGTGAAGACGTGGCTGTTCGGGCCCCCGAGCAGGGAACCAATCCAAAGGTCTACTACCGAGGCGCCGATCAAGCGTCGCTCAACCCGCTGCGTACCGCGATCCATTCCGACGGGCTTATTTGGGCCGACACCACACCTCAGCACCCGACTGTGCCCGAGGACGCCCACGGTGTCGTGGCCCGCACCGCCTACACCACACCACACCAGATGACCTGGAAGGAGAAGGTGTCGGGTTATCTCGTCACCAAGGGCATCGCCGCGGGAGTCATGTTGGTAGCGGTTCTGCTGGTGCTGCTCGGCCATGCTGACGAGCAAGCGGCCGTCGGGGTAGTTCCTCCAATGATCGCTGGTGCGTTCTTGGCGATCACGGGCGTGCTCTTGATAACCGACCTAAAACAGCCGACCCGCTTCCACTACCTGATCACCAAGGGCAGTTGGGAGTCATGGCTGGTCAAAGGCGCCTATGTGTTGATGGGGTTCGCGGCGTGCCTCGGGCTCTGGTGGGTGGGTGGTCTTACTGACTCGCCTGGCCTAATCGAAGCAATGGCGATCCCCACGGCTCTCTTTGCCGTGGGAACGGCGGGCTACACCGCCTTCCTGTTTGGCCAATGCGAGGGCCGAGACCTCTGGCAAACACCACTGCTGCTGCCGACTCTCGTCGCTCAGACGGTGACGGCCGGTGGTGCCACCTACGCGATCCTCGACCTCTTCATGGCCCTACCCACCGCGGCGCCGGTTCGTTGGAGCCTGCTCGGAGGCGCGCTGGCTACCGCGTCGCTGGTTGCGGTCGAGGTCACGTCCAAGGGCACCCCTCACGTTGAGGCTGCGATTTACCAGATGACGAAAGGCAAATACCGGACCAAGTTCCTCATCGGCGTGGTTGTGGGGCTACTCATTCCCGCGGCGCTCACCATCATTGCTTTGGGGGCCGATAGCGGGCCGTTGTTGCCGGCAATAGCCGGAGTCGCGGCCCTTGGCGGCATGTGGGCTTACGAAGATTCGTTTGTGCGGGCCGGCCAATCCGTGCCGCTGTCCTAGGAGATTTCGATGACTGACCTCACCCAATACCCGCCCCACGAGGACTGGCATGACGTCACCTCGCTCAACGCCAAGGCTTGGCCTGATCGGGTCGAAGAACATCACACGTTGGTCCCCACCACCTGCTTCAACTGCGAAGCGGCCTGTGGCCTGCTGGCCCACGTGAACCACGAGACCGGCCAGATCGACAAGATCGAAGGCAACCCGCTGCATCCCGCGAGCCGGGGGCGTAACTGCGCCAAGGGGCCGGCAACGCTCAACCAGGTTTACGACACCGAACGAATCCTTCACCCGCTTCGCCGCGTCGGAGAGCGCGGGAGCGGGCAGTGGGAACAAGTCTCGTGGGAAGAAGCCCTATCCGACATCGGGGGCCGCATTGGCACCGCTATGGACGAGGGCCGTCGTGACGGCGTCATGTATCACGTCGGCCGACCGGGCGAAGATGGATACGCCGATCGGGTCTTGAAGGCTTGGGGCGTCGACGGCCACAACAGTCACACCAATATCTGCTCGAGCAACGCGCGGATCGGCTACCAGAGTTGGATGGGGCACGATCGACCATCGTCCGATTTTGCCAACGCCGAAGTGATCTTCTTGATCTCGGCTCATCTCGAGGCCGGGCATTACTTCAACCCTCACGCCCAACGAATAATCGAGGCCCAGGGCAAAGGGGCAACCATTATTTGCGTCGACCCCAGGCTTTCGAATACTGGCTCCAAAGCCGATCATTGGTTGCCGGCGTGGCCCGGAACCGAACCGTTCTTGCTTCTTGCCATTGCTCGTTTGCTCATCGAAAGCGGCGGCTGGCAAAAGGACTTTGTTCGGCGCTGGGTCAACTGGGAGACCTACCTCCGCGAGACTCGCCCCGATTTGCCCGTCGAGATCGACTCGATGCAGCAAGCATGGCTCGACGAGTACGCCGACTACACGCCGCAACGAGCCGAAGAAGTTTGTGGCGTGCCCGCCGACCAAATCCGTGAGATTGCCGAAATTATCGCCGCTCATCCCACCAAGTTTGCCTCGCACAACTGGCGGGCGGCTGGTGCCGGGAATCTAGGAGGGTGGCAAACCGCTCGGTGTTTGTTCTTTCTGAATGTGCTCACCGGGTCGGTCGCAACGGTTGGCGGCACCAGCGGGACCGGCTGGAACAAGTTCAAGCCGGCTCAGCCCAAGGGCGCTCCGGCGCTTCACGAGTGGAACGAGATGAGTTGGCCCAAGGAGTACCCGCTCGCCTATCACGAGATGTCGATTCTTCTACCTCACTTTCTCAACGAAGGCCGAGGCACTCTCGACGTGTACTTCAGTCGGGTTTACAACCCGGTGTGGACCAACCCCGACGGGTTTAGTTGGCTCGAAGCGCTCAAGGACGAAGACAAGGTCAAGTGTCATGTGGCGCTCACACCAACGTGGTCCGAGACCGCGCTTTTTGCCGACTACGTCCTCCCGATGGGTATCGGCACCGAGCGCCACGACGTGGCCAGCTTCGAGACCCACGCCGGCCGGTGGATTGGGTTTCGCCAACCGGTGTTTCGGCGCTACGCCGAGATTCGTGGCGAAGAGCTCAACCACGACACGCGCACTCACGAGTTCAACCCCGGAGAGGTTTGGGAAGAAAACGAGTTCTGGATCGACCTGTCGTGGCGAATCGACCCCGACGGTTCGCGAGGGATTCGTCAGTGGTTCGAGTCCGACCAAAAGCCCGGTACGCCGATCTCAGTCGATGAGTACTACGGAACCATGTTCGCCGAGTCCGTGCCAGGACTCGCCGAGGACGCCGCCGCGGCCGGAAAGACTCCGCTCGAATACATGCGCGATGTTGGTGCCTACGCGGTGCCGGGAGACGTCATCACCCCTTACGAGCGTATTGTTGGCGCCGAGGCCCTCGACGGATGCCAAAAGGATACCGACGGGGTGTTTCGCAAGGACGGCACGATCGGCGGTTGGGACGGTACCGAGGATGGCCTCAACGACATCAAGCTCGCGCCGCTGGGCGACGGCAGCCCGGGCGTAGAGGTCGATGGCGAGGTCAAAGAAGGTTTCCCGACCCCGTCACGCAAACTCGAATTGTTCTCGACGACTCTCAAGGATTGGGGCTGGCCCGAATACGCCACCCCCACCTGGATTCCGTCTCATGTGCATCACGAAGACCTGGACATGGAGCCCGCGCCGGACGGCAGCGGCGGTAACGAACGAATCCTGCTGCCCACGTTTCGGATCCCGACCCTGATCCATACTCGCTCGGGTAATTCCAAGTGGCTCAACGAACTCAGTCATCGTCACCCGCTGTGGATTCATCCCGAGGATGCCGAGAAGCTCGGGATCGACATCAACGGGTTGGTGCGTATCAGCACTCGCATCGGTCACTTTGTTATCCAGGCGTGGCGCACCGAGGGGATCAGGCCCGGCGTTGTGGCCGCGTCTCATCACATGGGGCGTTGGCGCCTGGACGAAGACAAGGCCCGTTCTTGGGGTGCCGGCAAAGCCGAGATCAGCAACGACGGCACGTCGTGGAAGCTCAGTCGCCAAGACGGCGTTCGTAAGTGGAAGTCCACCGACTCCGACAGCGAACGGATCTGGTGGAACGAGACCGGTGTGCACCAGAATCTCACCTTCTCGGTGCAGCCCGACCCCATCTCGGGAATGCAGTGCTGGCATCAGCGGGTGCGCGTAACCCCGGCCGAAGCAGGCGATCAATACGGTGATGTTGTCGTCGACACCGCCAAGTCCCGCGAGGCTTACCTCGACTGGCTGACCAAGACTCGTCCCGCCCCCGGCCCTGGCGGGTTGCGCCGTCCGCTGTGGTACGCCCGTCCGCTCAAGCCGTCCGCCGAGATGTACCACCTCGGGGACTGACCATCTCGTGGACGTAGTACTCGACGCGCTTGCGACGCTCGGCATCGAGCACGAAGTTGTTCCGTGCGACCCAGACCTTGCCGATACTGCGGCGTTTTGTGCCGAATACGGGTACGCCCTCGACGACAGCGCCAACGCCATCTTGATCGTGGGCAAGAGCGAATCGCGGCCGATGGCCTGCTGTGTTGTCCTGGCATCAACTCGCCTTGATGTCAACGGAACCGTGAGGAAACTGCTCGGTACGCGTAAGGCCTCGTTTGCGTCGGCCGAGGAGACGGTGGAGCGCACCGGAGGGATGCAGATCGGCGGAGTCACGCCCTTCGGGCTCCCCGCCGGCCTCCCGGTATGGATCGACGAGGCGGTACTTTCGCGCGACCGAGTAATTGTTGGTGGCGGAGTCAGATCGCGCAAGATACTGTGCGCGCCAACCTCACTTGCTGAGTTGTCCGACGCCGAGATCATCCCCGGTCTGGCCAAGGCCGTTCCTTCAATGGAGTAGCTCATGTTGTTCAACCGGCCGCATGCGATCAACCAGGTCGTGCGCGACGACGTTGGACTCGCTCTGGCTCGCCTCGGCGGACTCGAAGGTCTAGCGCGCTCGATGACCGTGACTGTTCTTCCGTTGGCCGCTTTTGATGCCCTCGGATCGAAGTCGGCGGTTACCTACGCCTATTTTGCTGGTTCGTTCGTGGCCCTGAGCTCGACGCTCAACGTTGGGCGCCTCGAGTCTTGGATGGCTCGTCGTTGGGTGGTCACCCTCGCCCTCGGTGCATTTGTGACGGCCAACCTGATAGTTGCACTCGGCCACGGGATCGCGATTGCTGCGGCTATCGGGTTGGTCAACTCCGAAGCCGCGATCTTCGCGGTGTGTATTTCGTTGTTCATCATGGACTACATCGGCAAACGCGAACTGGCTCGCAACGAGAGCCGGCGCATGGTGCACAACGGCGTGGCCTGGATCGTGGGGCCTTTGGTTTCGATCCTGCTCTACACCGAAGTAAGCGAAACTCTGCCGTTCGTGCTGGCCGCCGGTTTGCACTTGATAACGCTGACTTACTTCTGGGTCCTGCGGCTGGGAAGCAACCCGGCGTTGTCGACACCCAAGGGCCAAGCTCCGAGCCCCCTGAAAAACATCCCGCGGTTCTTTCACCAGCGCTATCTCAGAATTGCCTACATGATCACCCTGGCCCGCGGCACGTATTGGGCGGCGCTGTTCATTTACGCACCGCTGTACGCGATAGAGGCCGGCATGCCTCGCTGGACCAGTGGCGGAATCGTTGCCGCCGTTGCCGGGCTTTTACTGCTCAGCCCACTCGTTCTCAAAGTTGTCGATCGCACCAACACCAAGACGGTGATCATCGCTGGGTTCGTGGTAATTGCCACGTCGCTGTGTGGTCTTGGGTTGATCGGAGATGCTCGCCCGATTGGCATCGTATTTTGGATCACCGGAGCCCTCGGAGCGTCGTGGCTCGATGTGCTGGGCAACATCCCGTTCATGAGAACTGTCAAACCTCGCGAACGCACCGCCATGACCACGGTGTTCTCATCGTGGCGGGAGACATCATCGATGGTGGCGCCCGGAGTAGCCGCGGTCGTGCTGGCGATAGCTCCGTTCTGGGTCTTCTACTTTGCGCTGGCAACGCTGGCGATCGCCACCGCCTTCGCGGCGACGGGTCTGCCTCGCCGCTTGTGACTAGCGGCCGGACGCAAACCCGACCGCCGTCGACTCGGTAACCGTTCGCAGCGCGAAACTCGATCGGAGCTGCGCAACCCCCGGAAGTCTGGCCATGTAGGTGCGGTGGATGCGTTCGTAGTCAGCGACGTCGGCTACCGCAACCTTGAGCAGATAGTCGGAGTTGCCGGCCATGAGATAGCAGCTCATTACTTCCGGCACGAGTCGCACCGCGGCTTCGAAACGGTCGAGCAGTTCTTCTTGCTGGCTGTCGAGCGAAATCTCGACGAAGACAGTGGTGCCGCGGTCGACTTTGCCACGGTCGAGAAGGGCGACGTAACCAGCGATGATTCCTTCGTCCTCGAGGCGACGAATTCGGCGCAGACACGCAGAAGGGGATAGGTGAACCTCCTCGGCCAGCGCGGCGTTGGTGCGTCGACCGTCGACCTGCAAAGCAGCCAAGATGGCATGGTCGGTAGCGTCCAAGATAACTAGCACACGTATTCACCTCCGAATCCAATTTCGGCGCACGAATCATGCGCAACTCAGGGTCAACGGTACACAACTTGCAGCCATCTGTCGTGGAGGACCGCCTAAATTGCGTGCAACACGTTGCGCGCTCAAGCGTGCCGAACAAAAGCGAGATCAACATGCGAGTGGGTGTGCCCCAAGAAGTCAAAGTTGCCGAACGCCGGGTGGGTCTGACTCCGTCTGGGGCCCGCGAGCTTGTGGCCCATGGCCACTCCGTTCTGGTCGAGACCAACGCCGGCATGGGCATCGGCGCACCCGACGCCGACTACATCGCTGCCGGTGCAGAGGTCGCGCCAGACGCCGCCACCGTCTGGGCCGACGCCGAAATGATCGTCAAAGTAAAGGAACCGCAAGCTCCCGAACGAGCGATGCTGTCCGCTGATCAAGTCCTGTTCACCTACCTTCACCTAGCGCCCGACGTTCCCCAAACCCAAGACCTGATCGCGGGCGGCGCAACGTGCATTGCCTATGAAACTGTCACCGACGCTCACGGCGGGCTACCGCTACTGGCCCCCATGTCGCAGGTCGCCGGACGTATGTCGATCCAGGCCGGGGCTCACTGCCTCGAAGCGCCCAACGGTGGGGCCGGACTTCTGCTGGGCGGAGTTCCCGGCGTTAGCTCTGCTCGCACCGTTGTGATCGGCGGTGGCGTGGTCGGAGAGAACGCCATCGAAATGGCGATCGGACTCGGATCCCAAGTCACAGTTCTCGACCGCAACCTCGAAGTTCTCGATCGCCTCGCCCGGCGCTTCGGCGCCGAACTCGAAACCGTCTACTCGACCACCGCCGCCCTCGAAGAACACGTCTTCGCCGCCGATCTCGTGATCGGCGCAGTACTCGTCAAAGGCGCCACCGCACCCAAACTCGTAACCGCCGAAATGGTGCGGCAGATGAAGCCCGGATCAGTGCTCGTAGACGTCGCCATCGACCAAGGCGGATGCTTCGAAACGTCTCACGCCACCACCCACGCCGAACCGACCTACGTCGTCGACGACGTCGTGCACTATTGCGTCGCCAACATGCCCGGCGCCGTGCCCCGCACATCGACCCATGCGCTCAACAACGCAACCCTGCCGTTCACGCTGAGCCTCGCCGACAAAGGGGTCAAGGCCGCGCTCACAGCTGATCATCACCTGCTGGGCGGACTCAACGTATGTGGCGGAATGATTACCGAACGTCACGTCGCCGACGCTCAGGGCCTCGAATACGTAGACCCCGCAGCAGCCCTCGAAAAGGTCTACGGCTGAGTCGGCCACTCGGTAGCGCCAACACGATGCCACTACGGTGGCGCTATGGCGATACCAACACCGGCCCTCGTAGTCGAACGCGTCGCGCTTGAGCACAACATCGCGACGATCGGCCAGACGCTGCCCGGCGCTCGGTTGCGACCACACGTCAAAGCGTTCAAGAGCACCGCGTTAGCCCACAAGTTGGCCCAAGCCGGACACCATGCGTTCACTTGCGCCACCGTTCGCGAAGTCGAAGGCATGGCCGCCGCCGGCCTCGGACACGACCTCATGCTCGCCAACGAAGTACTCGACCCCGACCTGCTAAACCGACTCGCCCGAACCGATGCACGCGTCACGCTCGCCGTCGACTCGGCATTTGGCGTCGACCAAGCCGCCCACGCCGGGCTGAAAGAAGTCATCATCGATGTAGAAGTCGGTCTACCCCGCTGCGGATGCGACCCATCCGACGCCGGGCACCTCGCCGACCACGCCCGCTCACTCGGACTCCACGTACGTGGCGTAATGGGCTACGAAGGCCACCTGATGATGATCGAAAACCGTTCCAAACGGACCCATCTCGTCGAAAAATCGATGACCGACCTGCTCACGGCCGCGGAAGCAGTCGGCGGCGACATCATCTCCGCCGGAGGGACCGGCACCTACGACACCAACACCTGGGCCACCGAAATCCAAGCCGGCACCTTCCTGCTCGGCGACACCCAATACGCCACCCTCGACCTGCCGTTCGCCCAGGCATTGTTCCTCGAATGCTCCGTCATATCCACCAGCCCCAAAGGCTGGCAGGTAGTCAACGGCGGACTCAAAGCGCTCGGAATGGACCACGGCAACCCCCAATGGGCCGACGGCGACATCTTCATCGTCAGCGACGAACACACCACCGTCGTCGCCGCCAACCCAGAAACGATCACCCTCAACGACCGAATCCGGCTCGCCCCCGCCCACCTCGACCCCACCGTGGCCCGCCACCAAACCATGTGGCTAGTCGACGGCGACCAAATACTCGAACAACTCCCCATAGACCTGAGGCACTGGTGAGAAACCCCCGCACCGTCCACAACTGGAGTCGTCTCCAACAATTCGCGCCCAGCGACATCCAACGACCCAAATCCGAAGACCAACTAGCGACACTCGTCGCCCAAGCCGCCCACACCGGACAACGCATCAAAGCAATGGGAGCCGGTCACTCCTTCACCGCAATCGCCGTCACCAACGACATTCACATCACCATCGAACACCTCGACCAACTCCACTCCGTCGACGTCAACTCCGGGATCGTCACCGTCGGTGCCGGAATAACCATCAAGAAACTCAACCGACTCCTCGAGCGCTACGGCCTCGCCCTCGAAAACATGGGCGACATCGACAAACAAAGCATCGCCGGAGCAATCAACACCGGAACTCACGGCACCGGTCTCGCCTACGGCGGCATCGCCACCCAAGTACGCGCCATGCGAATCATCGACGGCACCGGAGAAACCCACGACATCGACGCCAACCAAAATGCCGACCTCTTCGCCTGCGCCCGAGTCGGACTAGGTGCCCTCGGAATTGTTACCCGAGTCACCCTGCAAACCGTCCCCGCGTTTCGCCTCCACGCCGCCGAAGAAACCCGGCCCCTCGAAGCCGTACTCGAACAATGGCCCGAACTCATAACCCAACAAGACCACGCCGAATTCTACTTCATGCCCGGAGGCCGAAAAGCCGCCGTCAAAATCAACACCCGAACCCTCGACCAACCCAAACCGCTGCCCCGACACCGCTACGTCACCGACAAACTCGTCGGCGAAAACATCGCCTTCGGAATCGTCAACCGCGTCGCCCGCCGAACCCCCCGAGCCGCCCCAACCATCGCCCGCCTCATCACCAACAGCACCGGAACACGCCAATACCAAGACGTGTCCTACAAAGTGTTCACCACCCCCCGCTGGGTTCACTTCTACGAAACCGAATGGGCCGTGCCCCTCCACGCCCTCACCGACATAATCACCGAATTCAACACCTTCGCCCGCGACCTCGACCAGCGCGTCACCTTCCCAGTCGAAGTCCGCTGCGCAGCCGGCGACGACATCGCCCTCTCCACCGCCAGCGGACACGCCACCGGCTACATAGCCGCCCACGTCTACTGGGGAACCCCATACCAGCAATACTTCAACGGCCTCTGGGACATCACCCGATCAGCCGGCGGCCGACCCCACTGGGGCAAACTCCACCAAGAAACCGCCGACACCCTCAAACCCCGATACCCCGCCTGGCAACGCTTCGCCACCGCCCGCGCCCTCATCGACCCCGCCGGCCGGTTCAGAAACGACTACCTCGACCGAACCCTCGGCCCCATCACTTCGTGATGCTCTACCTTCGCGCCTCACTTCGTGATGCCGAAACGTTCTAGGCCGTAAGCCTTGATCGCATTGCCCCGAAGCACCTTGTAACACTCCTCAGCGTTCATCCCCACCGCAGCAAACATGCTGTGAGCCACCTTGCGGCTATGAGGAAACGTGCCATCAGAATGCGGATAATCGGTCTCGAACAAAATCTGATCGACCCCAACATCCTCACGCTGCTTCAACCCAACCAAGTCATCAAAAATGCAGCCGAAAACCCGGCCCCGAACAATCTCACTCGGCAACGGACCATCACCGCCCACACCGCCCCGACCCTCACGAAACACACTGTCCATCCGCTCCATCTGGAACGGCATCCAGCCCACCTGACTCTCCGCGTAAGCGATCTTCAACGACGGGAACCTCTGCAACGTCCCCGAAAACACCCAATCGACCATCGAACCCTCAGCGTTCTGGGCATACAACGACATCGAAGTCGCCAACGGCGCATCAGGCGACGTGCTCGGCATCGACGACGACGAACCAATATGCATCGAAACACTCGTCGACGTTTCCTCACACGCCCGCCACAACACATCCCACTCGCCGCTGTACATCGTCGCGCAACCAAGCCTCGACGGATTCTCCGAAAACGCGATAGCGAAACTGCCCTTCGCCGCGCAACGACGCACCTCAGCCGCGGCAAGCACCGGATCCCAAAGTGGAACCAAAGTCAACGGGATCAGCCGACCCACACCAGCCCCACCGCCCCAATCATCAATGATCCAATCGTTGTAGATCCGAAGGCACTGAAGGGCAAAATCCTTGTCGTCGCGCTCCAAAAACCCCTGGCCACAAAAGCGGGGAAAAATGTTCGGATAGTTGATCGCCGCCTCAACATGATTCAGATCCATATCGGCCAAACGGTCGGCCTGGTTCCAAGTCCCGGGCCGGAAATCCTCATAGATCGCCGCGACGTTACGTTGCTCCTCGCGAGGCGAACCGGCCGGACCGTGCAAGAAGCCCGTAGGCATCACCAAATCGTCGTACAACCACAAGTCGCACAAGTGGCCGTCGGGATGATCGCGGTCGAATCCATAGTGCCCACCCTCGAACTTGAGCCGCACCTTCTCCTGCACAACTCGGGGACCCCGCTCACGAAGACTCGGCGGGAGCTGTTGCTGCCACAAGTCCCGGGGCTCCATTACGTGGTCGTCCACCGAAATGATCAGCGGCAAGTCTTGCTCGGCTGGAGTGACATCAGGCATAGCCACGAATGTAGCTGAGGTCGGGTCGCCTCAGGCCCTGGCGCGGGTTCGGCGCAACAACGGATCGGCAACCCCGAGCGCCTTATCGGCCGCCCGCAACACACGCCCCGCGGCGCCCGGCGTCGACTCGTCGACCAAATTGCCCATTACCTGCAACGTGATGTTGGCGATCGACTGAGTGCCGACCGCGAGACGAAGACCAGAGCGCAGAATCAGCGGGTGACCAATAAGAAAGCTGAACCGACGGCCGGTCCGCAAAAACGAATCGAACCGAGCCCCGACCTCGCGGTCGTAGGCCGCCGAGGCACCAGCCGGATCGGCGATAAACAAATCGGCGGCCAACATGCCCGACTCGAGGCCATAATCGATGCCTTCGCCGTTCATTGGATTGATAAGGCCGGCCGCGTCGCCCACCGCCACCCAACCCGGGCCAAATCGACGCTGAGTGCTCATCGGCAAACGCCACGCTCGAGGCTTCTCGATATCGGGACCGAGACCCCAAGACTCCTCTACAAGAGACCGATACGAGTCCTGCAGCTTGTTGAGGTTGAGCTTCTTGAAACCCTTCATGGTCGACAACGCCCCGACCCCGATATTGACAGTGCCGTCGCCGGCCGGGAACATCCATCCATAACCCGGCACCGGTGTGCCCGAATCGTCTTTCAACGTAAGGCACGCCTCGAGGTGACGGTCGTCGTGGCGCGGCGACTCGGCGTAGGTTCGAATCGCCAATCCGAACGGCTCGTCGGCTACCCGGTCGGCGCCCAAAAGCCTAGCAACCGCCCCCGGAGCGCCGGCGGCGATCACGACCAAATCGGCCGACCACCGAGTCCCATTGGCTTCGACCCCAACCACACGATCGCCGTCAAGAATCGGCATGGCCTCGGCATTCCACTCGACCTCGGCACCGGCCTGCTCGGCGAGCGTGACCAGCCGCTCGTCGAGCTTGCGGCGAGGCCACACCGCGCCATGGGGAGCGAAACGGCCATTGTCGGGCCAGGGGAGCTGACGCTCGGTCTTGCCGGCAATCATGCGCAACCCATCGATGCGATGAGCGTCGCTCAAATCGACGTTGAGTTCGTTGAGCGCCGCCACCGCCCGGGGGGTTAAGCCGTCGCCGCAGACCTTGTCGCGGCCCCGGGCCGCCTTTTCGAAGACCCGAACCGTTGCGCCCGCAGTCGCGGCTCGGATCGCCGCTGCGGTGCCCGCCGGTCCCGCACCGATTACCAAAAGATCGACGTGTGGCATAAGTCAGCTAGGGAAGACGCCCGACGTGGGCGAGTGCCAGACGAAGAAGTCGGTCGTGACCGCCGGTCATTTCGGCTCGCACCTCGGGACTTGTGGCTTCCTCAGGTGTTACCCACGCCAAATCCAGAGCATCGGCATAGGGCTCGGGGTCGCCATCGACGGGAACGACATACGCGAGGCTCACCGCGTGCTGACGGGGATCGTGAAAACCCGACACCTGAGGATCGGGGAAGTACTCGGCCACGGTAAACGGCGTTGGGTTGGGTGGTAATCGTGGCAAAGCGAGCGGCCCGAGGTCCTTTTCAATATGGCGAAGCAACGCGTGACGGATTCGTTCCCCAAACAGGACTCGACCGGTAACAAGAGCGCGGCTCACCGTGGCATCGGGCATGGCTCGCAACAAAAGTCCAACTTCGGTTACTTCGCCGATCGAGTCGACTCGCACCGGCACCGCGTCGACGTAGACCATCGGCACGCGGCCCCGCACGGTTTCGAGGTCTTCGTGACTGAGCCACGTTTCTTCGGTCTCAATGTCGATGTCGCTCACCGATGCAGTGTCGCACCGTTGGGTCAAAGACGCGCCCATCGGCTACAGATCAGTAGATATACACTGTATAGTCATTTCATGGCGAGAAGTTCGACGTTGTCACCCGAGCGGATTGTCGACACCGCATCTTCGCTGATCTCCGAACGGGGTTTGGCGGGTTTCAGCATGCGCAAGCTGGCGGTGGCGCTCGATGTAACGCCGATGACGCTCTATTTGCGCTTCGACAACAAAGAGGCACTTCTGACCGAGGTCGCCTCGCGCAACCTGCAAGGGATCCGGGTGTCTATCCGAGATGACGACCCGTGGGAGCAACGGGTAAGCGCCCTCGCAACCGGTCTTCGAGCCCACCTTGTGGCCGATCGCAACCTGTTGCAGCTGTATGCCCAATCCGACCAGATCTCCTCGACCACTCTTGCCGCCGTTGATTTGGGGCTAGGGCTGATGGAAGAAGCCGGTCTTGCCGGGGAGGCCGCGGTCGCCGCCTTCCGTGTGGTGTTTTGGCATGCGGTGGGATCGGCCCTGGTTCTCGCAGCACTGGGCGATCTCCCAGCCAACCAGGGCACAGCAATCGTCGCCGCGCTGACCACCACGGAAGCTTCTGAACGTACGGCTCGGCTGGGACCCTATTTTGGTCCCGTCGATGCTGACGAGCAATTTCAGTACGCAACGCACTGCCTGGTCACCGGTCTCGCAAGCGACATTGCCTCATCGGCCGACTCTGCTGCACGAAAGGAACTCTCATGACCGACTCCGTTTCCACCGTCGGGTCCGATCCCGCATCGCGCATCGTCCCTCGACGGGTGACATTGAAAAGGTTCGGAGTCGAACTCGGACCCATGATGCATATCGCCGACGAGCGAGCCCGGCTGGCGTCACCGTCTTACCAACACATCGGCGTCAGCCCTCGCGGCGCGACGCTCGGCGCCGAGATCAGCGGCGTATCACTGAGCGGTGATCTCACTGACGAGGTGATCGCCGAGCTCCGTCGAGCTCTCCTCGACTACAAAGTTGTGTGCTTTCGCGATCAAGAGATCACCGCCGCCGATCATGTCGCCTTCGCCCGTCGGTTCGGCGAACTCGAAGTCCATCCCTTTCTCCCCGGTAGCGGCGAGTTTCCCGAACTGGTCCGGTTCGAGAAGGGTGCCGACACCGGCGGATTCGAGAACGGCTGGCATCACGACGTCACATGGCGAGAAGTGCCGTCGATGGGGGCCATCCTGAGAGCGATTCAGGTACCGCCAACCGGCGGCGACACTCTCTTCTCCGACATGACCGCGGCGTACGAAGGTCTCGATCTCGATCTACGCAACAGAATCGACGACATGACCGCGGTGCACGACTATCTCGGGGCGTTTGGCAATGTTGTGCCCGACGACAAGAAGACCGAGATGAGAGAGCAATACCCGACGGTCGAGCATCCCGTTGTTCGTACCCATCCCGAAACCGGCCGACGACTCTTGTTCGTCAACGCCTACTTCACGACCCACATCGTCGGACTCCCCGAATCCGAAAGCGACGCCCTACTGCGAACTCTCGTCTCGCAGGCAAGCATTGCCGAATATCAATATCGGGTTCGGTGGGAACCCAACACGGTTGTGTTCTGGGACAATCGCAGCGTCCAGCACTACGCGGCCAGCGACTATTTCCCCGATGTAAGAGTGATGGAACGGGCCAGCATCATCGGCGACCGCCCCGTCTAGACACCAATAACTGTGTCGAGCTGACTCAAAATCGATTCGTCGGCATCGTCGCCGTTGTTGTCGGCCGTGAGCAGGCGCTCGCCCAAGAAGATGCTGCTGGCCCCGGCGTGAAGGCAGAGCGCATGGAGTTCTTCTGACATCGACGATCGACCGGCCGACAGCCGTACAACCGAAGCGGGCATGACCAGCCGGGCCGCGGCGATGGTGCGGACCAGTTCTAGAGGTTCGAAGTCGGGCAGTCCGTGCAGCGGAGTGCCGGGTACTTGGATCAGCAGGTTGATCGGCACGCTCTCAGGATGAGGGTCGAGGGTGGCCAGTTGGGTCAGCAGGCTCGCTCGCTGACGGCGGGTCTCGCCCATGCCGACTATGCCACCCGAACAAAGGCTGATGTCGGCGTCTCGACAATTCTGCAAGGTGTCGAGTCGGTCTTGGTAGGTGCGGGTGGTGATTATTTCGCCGTAGAAATCGGGCGACGTGTCGAGGTTGTGGTTGTAGAAGTCGAGCCCGGCCTCGCCGAGCGTGTTGGCCTGATCGGCGGTGAGCATTCCGAGGGTCACACAAGTTTCCATGCCGATACCGGCGACGGCTTTGATCGCATCGGCGACTTGATCGATCTGCTTGTCGCTGGGGCTTCGCCATGCCGCGCCCATGCAAAACCGGGTAGCGCCCTCGGCCTTGGCCTCGACCGCGCTGGCAACGATGTCGGCGGTTGCCATAAGTGGTTCGGGCTTGAGATCGTTGTTGTGATGCGCCGATTGGGGGCAGTAGGCACAGTCCTCGGGACAGGCCCCGGTCTTGATCGACAAGAGTTTTGCCCCTTCGACCTCGTGAGGATCGAAACGTTCGGTGTGGCAGTTGTGGGCCGCGGCGAGCAGGTCGTGAAATGGACGCTCGATCACCGCAAGAACTTCATCGATGGTCCAGTCGTGGCGCGGCTCGGTCATGGGCGACATGGTGGCCGAGATTACGGCTGATTTCCAACACCGTCAGTCGTAGAGTTCGTTGATGGCCGATTTGGGGGATTGGGGGCCGGCGTTGGCCGACGAGATGGCGCGGCCCTATTGGGCCGAGCTAAGTGACTTCGTCGAACGCGAACGTCGGTCGAAGGACGTGTATCCGGCGGCGGACCAGGTGTTTCGGGCCCTCGAGTTGTGCCCGCTTGCTCAAGTCAGGGTCGTGGTCTTGGGACAGGACCCCTATCACGGACCGGGTCAGGCCAACGGATTGGCCTTCTCGGTCAGCCCCGGAGTGAAGATTCCTCCGTCGTTGCGAAACATCTTCACCGAGCTCGAATCTGATGTCGGCGTGCCAACCCCGGATTCGGGCGACCTGACGCCGTGGGCTCAACAGGGAATCTTGTTGCTCAACACCACTCTCACGGTGGCCTGTGGCGAGGCCGGAAGTCACCAAGGGCACGGTTGGTCCGAGTTCACCGATTCGGTGATCGCCGCGGTTGACAGACTGCCGAGGCGGGTCGTGTTCGTGCTGTGGGGCGCCGCGGCACGTTCCAAGGCCACGAACATTGACTCAAATCGCCATGTGGTTATCGAGTCGGCGCACCCCAGCCCATTGTCGGCGTATCGAGGATTTATCGGGTCTCGGCCGTTCAGCCAGATCAACGCCGCCTTGACCGAGAGCGACCAGAACCCGATCGACTGGCGCCTCCCGGCCGCTTCAACGCTTTGGTGAGCCCATCTCGCTGGTCTGTGGTGAGGACGCGCCACTGACCCGGCGCCAGACCGTTGAGAGATATCGATCCGATCGAGTCGCGTACGAGCCGTAGGGTCGGGAAGCCCACGGCCGCTGTCATCCGCCGAACTTGTCGGTTCTTGCCTTCGGTCAAAGTGAGGCGCACCCACGAATCGGGGATCGACTTCCGTACCCGAATCGGCACCGGGCGAGGAGGCAAATCTGGTGCCGTTTCGAGAAGTTCGGCCTGCGCTGGCCGGGTTCGGCCATCTTTGAGATCTACCCCGCGGCTCAACGAATCGAGAGCCTCAGAAGTTGGCACGCCTTCGACCTGGACCAGGTAGCGGCGAGGATGGGCCAAACGAGGATCCATCAGTGCGCCACGTAGAGCCTTGCCTCGGGTGAGCAGCAGCAGTCCTTCGCTGTCGCGATCGAGACGCCCGGCCGCGTATACATCGGGGATGTCGATGTAATCGGCCAACGTTGATCGACCGTCACGGTCGGTGAACGCGGTCAGGCAGTCGTAGGGCTTCCAGAACGCGACGACGAGGTTGGGGTCGTCGAGGTTCAGAAGTACCACGGGAACGGCGACCAGTCCGGCTCGCGCTTTTGGAGGAAAGCATCGCGTCCCTCTACTGCTTCGTCGGTCATGTACGCCAGACGCGTGGCCTCGCCGGCAAAGACCTGCTGGCCGACAAGACCGTCGTCGATCAAGTTGAACGAGAACTTGGCCATGCGCTGAGCAGTGGGACTCTTGGCGTTGATTTCGGCTCCCCATTCGAGCGCGGTGGATTCGAGATCGGCGTGGGGGATTACCGCGTTGACCATTCCCATGTCGAACGCTTCTTGCGCCCCGTAGTTACGTCCCAGGAAGAAGATCTCCCGGGCCCGTTTTTGGCCGACCTGACGGGCCAGGTATGCCGATCCGAACCCGCCGTCGAAGCTGGCGACGTCGGTATCGGTTTGTTTGAAGATGGCGTGTTCTGCGCTGGCCAGGCTGAGGTCGGCGGTCACATGCAGGCTGTGGCCTCCGCCGACGGCCCAACCAGGCACGACGGCGATCACGATCTTGGGCATCGTACGGATGAGGCGTTGAACTTCGAGGATGTGCAGGCGGCCAGAGCGGGCCGGATCGATGGACTCGGCCGTTTCGCCTTCGGCGTATTGATATCCCGACTTGCCCCGGATGCGCTGGTCGCCGCCGCTGCAAAACGCCCAACCGCCGTCCTTGGGTGATGGTCCGTTGCCGGTAAGCAGCACACACCCAACGTCGCTGGTCATCCGAGCATGATCGAGGCAACGGTAAAGCTCGTCGACGGTGTTGGGCCTGAACGCATTGCGCACCTCGGGACGATCGAATGCGATACGTACGGTGCCTTGGCCGACGGCGCGATGGTAGGTGATGTCGGTGAGTTCGCCGACGGCCTCGACAGCGCTCCAGCGGGCGGAGTCGAACGTTTCCGATATGAACCTGTCAGCCATGGGCGCAGGTTAGGCACTAACGCGAGCGAGGCGGGCGTTTAGGCGTCGAAGCGTTTCGGTGACCAGGTCGGCGCCTCGCTCTTCGCCGAAATCAACCACGTCTACAGGGACGGTGCGAAGCAGCAGCATCATCAGCGAATCGGCGTAATCGTGATGTAGCGAGTCGAGGCTGTACCCAGTGACCCCGTTGGTCCCGAGCGCCGAGTGATAGACGCTCAGCAGCTCGTCGATTTCGGCCTCGGATGTGTCGGGCGCCATCGAGAGGGTCAAGAAATAGGCCACATCAACGGCACCGGGTGCTAGCGACGGCGACTGCCAGTCGAATAGAGAGGCGAGTCGGCCGTCGGAGTCGAAGAACATGTTGTCGAGTCGCAGGTCGCCGTGGTTGACACAAAGCGGTGAGCGGTTATGGAGGTCGTGCATGAGCTGGCGGCCGTCGCGACGAAGTTGCTTCAACAACGCGAGAGAACGATCATCGAAGATCCCCTCGACCCGTTTGGCGAACTTTCGCCGAGATCGCATATACGCAGCATGGGAGAGTTGGGAGAGGGCGTCGCCGCGCATCAGCCACGCGGCGGGAGCGGGGGCCCGGTCGCCCCAGGTCGAAGCGTGCATCGCCGCGGTAGCGGTCAAGACCGCGGCGGCTCGTTGTGGGATGCAGCCAGTCAGGTGGTCGCCCATTTCCAGATCGGCATGGTCTTCTAGCAAGAGCACCGATCCCGGCACATCGGAGTCCGAAAGGGCGCGACGCAAAATTAGCCGCAGCAGCCAGATCGGTAGCCGTTCGGCTTTTCGCAAACGAAGCAAGGGCAAGATGCTCGCCGGTTCGTTGTCGTGGACCGCTGCGTACATCTGCGGGTGAGCAACGTCGACATCGGCGAGCAACGTTCGATAAGCCTGCACTTCGCGGACGTAGACGCCGAGTAGATGGCCGGCCGCTCGATTGGCGGCGATATGAGTCGGCAACTTGCAGATCATCGTCGCGGGCCCGGGAACACCGCGGTACTCGACCCGAAGTCGAGCAACCACTCCCATGAAGCCTTCGCCCTCGCCAAGGATGTTGGCGTCGACGCTCTCGACACGCGAGCCCGGGTCGATGGCCTCATTTTCGATCAGAACTGTTGTGAGCCAGTCCGGAGAAATAGCGTCAACGGTGACGGGGGAGGGCGGCGCCATGGCCGCTGACCGTACCGCTAGCGCCGGAACGGAGCCAGCACCTGGTCGGCTTCGGGCGCGATGAGCAATACGTCGGCACCGTTCGGGGTTATGTACCGGCTGGTGGGAACGGTGGCGGTCTGTGGTGACGAACCGCGCACCACTAGACCAAGGCCAGCCGCGTCGCGAAGACTCATTTGGTCGTCGACTCGCACGTTGGCGCTCACTGCTCTCAGCGCGTCCAGCAACACAATCGGGTTTTTGGTTTCGCCGAGGGCTGCAAAGATCGAGCCCATGAATTGTTGTTGGCGCTGGACGCGGCCGAGGTCGGAAGTGGGGTCAGTGACGGCAACACCGTCTCGAAACTCGGTGTAGTGGCGTGAGCGCACGAACGCCAGCGCGGTGTTGCCGTCGAGCAGCTGTGGACCCGACCCAACATTGAGTCCGGAGCGGTTGTCGGTCGCGGGATACGGGAAGTCGATGGTGACGCCCCCGAGAGCATCGACCAGGCCGAGAAACCCGGCGATATCGACCTCGAGATAGTGGTCGATCCCGATACCGAGCTGGCGTTGGACCGTGTCGATCAGCAGTTCGGGGCCGCCGAACACATACGCCGCATTGATCCGTCTGGTCCCGGAGCCATCTATCGCAACGTACAGATCTCGAGGGATTGCGAGCAACGAAACGTCGCCTCCGTCGATGCGCAGCACCGCTACGGTGTCGGTGCGCTCGCCGGCCACGCCATCGCCGAATATCGCGGCCGCGTTCTCGATGCCGGGGTCGATCCCAGCGCGTGAATCGGTACCCACAACCAAGTAATTGGTCGCGGTCGGCGAACCGGTCAGAACCCGCGAAAGATCGACTCGTTCGACATCGCTCCATGTCGACCAAGAAACGGTGGCCAGAACCGAAGTTGGAAGTCCGACTATCACCAAGAGCGCGGCAACTGCCCACGGCCATCGACGACGACGGCGCGGACGCGCAGGCTCGACCACGGGAGGCGTGGCCTTGGGCGCGCCAACCTGAAGCGAACGAGGATCGGGGGGTAGATCCGACATTGGCCCAAGTCAACCAGCGTCGAACCCCAGTCACGACGTGTGGCACCACCCGAGGCGACCGACTCACTACTGTGGTCAGGCGGGCCCCCTCTACTGGTGCACTATGTCCAACCTCACACGATCACGGTTAGCTCGCTTTGGTCTCGTGGTGCTTCTGGCGTTTTTGGCGGCACCGCCTGTGGTTGCCGAGGAGACGCTCAGCGATCTGCGGCGTCAGCGAGAACAGGCACGAGAGGCAGAGCTGGCCGCGCTGGCCGAAGTAGCCCTGCTCGAACAAGACGACGCCGTAATCGCCGCCACCCTTCAACAGATCGAGAGTTTGGTCGATGCTCAGGCCGCCCGGGTCGCCGGTGCCAAGCAGGCTCTCGACGCCGCTGAGGCCGAAGTAGTGCATCGAGAACAGGCTGCGGCCGAGGCCGATATCGCGGTCCAGGCGACCAAGGTCGAAATCCTGGACCGGGCTGTCGACGCTTTCGTCCGAACCGAGCGATCGGTCGAACCCTGGCTCGGGTCAGCCGACGTCAACCGCACTGCTGTGCGACTAGCGATGCTCGACTTTGCTTCGGGCAACGAACGAGATCTTGTCGACGACCTGCGGGCAACTGTGGCTGTTCGTGAGGCCAATCTCGAAGCTGGCCAGGCCGCACAAGCCGAGGCTGACCGACTACGAGGCGAGGTCGAAGCCGAGCTGGCCCAGCTGATCGAGCGTCAGGCGGTGCAGCTCGATGTGCAGGCCGAACTTCGCAAACGAATCGACGCCTACGAAGCCGAAGCCGACGCCTTCGAAGCCGAAAGCGCCGAGTTCACGGCATTGTTGCGCTCGGCCACCGCCGAAGCGACCGGTTTGGCGCCCGGCTCGGCCTCCCTCGAGGGCTACATCATGCCCACCGACGGTCGGATCGGGTCGGGTTTCGGACCCCGCCTGCACCCGATCTTCGGATCGGTGCGTAAACACACCGGTGTCGATATCGGCGCCGCGAGCGGGGACCCGATCTGGGCCGCCAAGGACGGTCGAGTGATTTTCGCCGGGACCAAGGGCGGATACGGCAACGCGGTTGTGCTGATTCATGGTGACGGCCAGGTTTCGACTCTCTACGCCCATATGTCAAAGATCTTGGTCGCGGTTGGTGACGTGGTTGATCAAGGCGAAGTCATCGGCAAGATCGGTTCTACGGGAAACAGCACCGGTCCACACCTTCACTTCGAGGTGCGGGTGAACGGCGAACCGAAGGACCCCGTGGCCTTTCTCCCATAGAGGGCGACGTGTACACTCATCGATGGCGAAGGAGGGCAGATGAACCGCAAGAACAAACCACACTTTTCGCGGCGACCGTTGGGTTATCGCCGCCGCTCCGTCGATGCGCACCTGGCAACGGTCGATACCCATATCGCATCTTTGCAAGCAGCCCTCGACGAAGCGCTCAGCGACGAGCAACAAGAACTCGTTCTTCGCGCTACGCGTCGCAGCGTCGAAGACGTTCTTGGCTCGGCCGAGGCCGATGCCGCCGAGATTCGCGCCCAGGCCAACGCCGATGCTGCGGCGATTTTGGCCGACGCCTACGAACTGGGCCGGGCCCGAGATCACGTGATCGACTTGCGGCCAGACCCCGACACCGCAACTCCTTTCTGACCGACCCGGCGTCAACCACTACATTGCCCCAATGCTGTTGGCTATTGGTGACCTCCTCGAAGAGGTGCTCATACAGTTGAAGACCCCTCCGGTGCGCGGCGCCGACACCGCAGTCAGGTCGGCGCGAGTACGGGGCGGCAGTGCAGCCAACGTGGCAGCCATCGACGCCGAGATTGGCGGAAGTCCAAGGTTTGTAGGACAGGTCGGCGATGATGCTCTGGGGCATCTGCTCGTTGAGGAACTCGAGGGTCGCGGCGTGGCCGTCGTCGCCAGCCATGCGGGCGGCACTGGCGTGATTGTCACCACGGTGGGGCAAGGTTCGAAGACTCGCTTGGTCGACCGAGGCGCATCTCGTGGGCCGAGCCAACTCGATCACGTCAACCTCGAAGGCGTCACACAGGTTTACCTAGCAGCGTCGGCGTTCACCGAGGATCCGCTGGCGAGCGCCGTCGATCGCTTCTTGGCTCGTCTACGCGATCAAAACGTGCCGCTGGCCCTTGGTGGTCCCGGCACCTCAGATCTCGAGTTACTTGGCGCTGAAGCGTTCTTGGAACTGGTACGTACGGCCCGGCCCGATGCCGTCATCTTGAATCGTCAGGAACATTTTGCGCTGGGTCTGTCGCCTCGCGATCGCATCGACGGTGCGTCAACAACCATCATCACCGCGGGCAGCCGGCCGACTCTGGTGGTTCAAGAAGGCGGGGTGGCCAGCGCCGTGAGCGTCACGCCTGTTGACCCAATACGGGACCGAACAGGGGCCGGCGACGGTTTTCTTGCGGGGTTTCTGGCGAGCCGCCGGACCGGCGCCGATGCAAAATCAGCGGTGTTGGCGGGTCATCGGGTCGCGGCGCGAGTGCTGCAACACCTTGGTCCCACAACGGTTGGCTGAGCGGTTCAGCGCCGCGACCGGGCTATAGAGCTGTCGAGGGCGGCGTCGGCTCGCGCCGCGGCGGCGGCGAGGCCCCCGGTACGCCGACGAATCGAGTAGGCCACGTCGACCTCGATGCCAACGGCACGAAGGTCGCGGTGAAGGCTACGCGCTCGACGACTCAGGCTGAGCGGACCGTCCACCGGGACCATCACAACTCCGAGTCGGCCGGGTCCCACCATGGCGGTTCGGTCGGCCCACTCGAGATGACGTTCGATTATTCCGAGCACCGCCGACTCTGTCAGCATTCGGTCGTCATCTTGGAGATGGCGAAGAAGTTCTCTCGCGTAGTTGATCAAGAGCACGCCGGCTCCCGTGCCGCGGCGCTTGACGAAGGCCTCTTCGCCTTCCAATAGTTGTGCCCACCCGCCGGTAGCGATAGCGGTGGTGCGTTGCATCGATCGATTGATCGAGAGCATGTCGAACCTCCATGTTCTAGGCGGCCGCCCAACCAGCGACCTCTAGGTAACTTGTCGACCGATTTTTGTGTACAGAAACAGTGTCCAGAGGGCTTCGTTATCGGACTGAAACGAGTATTTGACTCTGCGTGGCAGTTATGGCCACAGCTAGTGATGCAGGGTGGTTGCGGGGCCAAGGCGTGTCATGATTCGTCGGTGAACGTCGAACGTTTTGACTTTGTCGGAAGTGGGGGAGCGCGGCTAGCCGGACTGCTTAGAGCGCCAGAGGACGAGGTCCGCGGCAGCGCCGTTCTCGCCCATTGCTTCACGTGTGGCAAGGATGTTCACACCACGACCCGTCTCGCCAAGGCGCTCACCGAGGCCGGATGGCTCACGCTGACGTTCGATTCCACCGGGCTGGGCGAGAGCGGCGGGGACTTTGCCGAAACTACGGTTGGCACCGAGGTCGGCGATATCACACGGGCCGCGGTAGCTCTCATCGAACGCAATGCCGGTCCGTGCCTACTCATCGGCCACTCGCTCGGAGGGGCCGCCGCGGTGCTTGCGGCTTCGCGGCTCAAGACCGTCTCTCGGCTGATTTGTATCGCCGCCCCATCAAGCGTCGGCCATGTTTCGCATCTGCTGACCGATGGCGAACGAGGCGACGACGGGTCGATCGATGTGGACATCGGCGGGCGCCCGTTTCGAATCGGAGATGGGTTCTTGGCCGACTTGGCCAACCACGACGTGTTGGATGCCGCACAAAATTTGACGATCCCGGTGTTGGTCGTCGAGGCCGGTGACGACAACGTAGTCGAGCAATCCCAGACCAGGCGCTTGGCTGCCGCGGCCAATGCCGAGGTGGTAACCATCGCCGGAGCGGACCACCTGTTTGGTGGCGCGCATGCCGCTGGAGATCTTGCCACCGAGGTCGTGCGCTGGCTCGAGTCGACTTAATCCGGTGAGGATGCTTGTAGGCCGCTTGTCTGGTCGATAGCGTCTGCTGGTCTTTTCAACGCGCAACGACAGGAGAAACTGTGAGCGCTGTCCCCTATCTGGCTCTGATCTCGGCGATCGCCGGGCTTTTGCTAGCCGGCTTTTATTACAAGGCGGTCAAGGCCGCACCTCCCGGGAACGACCGCATGGTCTTCCTCATGGAAGAGATCCAGCGAGGAGCCAAAGCGTTCCTCAAACAGGAATACACCTGGGTGTCCGTCTTCGTTGTTGCGATGATGGTCCTTCTGGCGATCGTGATCACGCCGTTCGCCTCGATCAGTTACCTCATGGGCGCCGTACTATCGGCCACGGCCGGCTATGCCGGCATGACGGTGGCAACCATGGCCAACGCTCGAACCACCGAGGCTGCCAAAGACGGTCCCGGCAAGGCGCTTCCTGTCGCGTTCCGTGGCGGAGCCGTGATGGGATTCTCCGTTGCCGGCTTGGCCTTGGCCGGGCTGATGCTCACCTACCTCATCTTCGTTGTGTGGGCCGAGATCGATCAGGCGTTTGAGGTTGTCACCGCCTACGGGCTTGGTGCCTCCTCGATTGCTCTGTTCTCTCGTGTCGGCGGTGGTATCTACACCAAGGCCGCCGACGTCGGCGCCGACCTTGTCGGCAAGGTCGAAGCCGGCATTCCCGAGGACGACCCTCGTAACCCGGCAACCATTGCCGACAACGTCGGCGACAACGTTGGCGACGTCGCGGGCATGGGAGCCGACCTGTTCGAGTCCTACGCCGGCTCGATCATCGCTCCGATTTCGCTGACGGCTTTCGCCCTCCCGATGGCCACCACCGACGCCGGCAACGACGGAATCATCTCGTACCTGACGTTCCCGATGGCCATTGCCTTCGTCGGCATGGTGGCATCGATCATCGGCTCGTTCATGGTCAAGGGTGGCGACAGCACCGACTCAAAGTCGCTGAGCAAAGCTCTGCACATGGGTACCAACGTCGCCATGGGGCTCACGATTGTCGCCACGGTTCGTATTGCCTACTGGATGTTCGGCGACACCGATCTGTTCCGCGAAAATGCGCCCTACGGCCTTGCTATCTCCGTCATCGGCGGACTCGTAGTTGGTTGGGCGCTCGGCAAAACCGCCGAGTACTATACCTCAGATCAATACGGGCCCGTTAAGAAGATTGCCGCCCAGGCCGAAACCGGACCCGCTACCACCGTGTTGTCGGGTATCAGCGCTGGCATGGTTTCCGTCGCAGCGTCGGTGGTCCTGATTCTTATCGGAGTGGGCGTGGCCTACTGGGGCGGCGAGGTCACCCTCGGCGATCAGACCCAGTTCGCGGGCATTTACGGCATTGCCGTGGCCGCGATCGGCATGCTCGCCACCACAGGCGTTGTTGTTTCTGTCGACGCTTACGGTCCTATTGCCGACAACGCCGGCGGAATCGCCGAGATGGCCGAGCTCGACCCTTCGGTTCGCGAAGTAACCGATGCCCTCGACTCGCTGGGTAACACCACCGCGGCCATCGCCAAGGGCTTCGCCGTTGGTTCCGCGGCGCTCACCGCACTGGCGCTGTTCAAGAGCTTCGAATTCGCCGTGCAGCAAGAAGGCGGCACATTGAGCCTCAACGTTGGCGAAGTCGACGTGTTCATCGGCCTGTTCATCGGTGCTGGTTTGCCGTTCCTGTTCGCGGCGCTCACGATTGATGCCGTGGGCCGGGCCGCGACGGCGATGATCGAGGAAGTTCGTCGCCAATTCCGCGAGATCCCCGGTCTTCGTGAAGGCAAGGAAGGGGTCGTACCCGACTCCGCTCGCTGCGTAGCGATCTCGACCGAAGCATCGCTCAAGGAAATGGTGATCCCTGGAGCCCTGGCTGTGGTGGTCCCGCTCGTCGTTGGATTCGTCAACGTCGATGCCCTCGGCGGTTTGCTGGCCGGTGCGCTCGTCACAGGCTTCGCGCTAGCCATCTTCATGGCCAACGCGGGCGGAGCATGGGACAACGCCAAGAAGTACATCGAAGCGGGCGCTCACGGCGGCAAGGGTGGCGACCCCCACAAGGCCGCCGTCGTCGGCGACACGGTTGGCGATCCGTTCAAGGACACCTCCGGCCCGGCCATGAACATCTTGTTGAAGGTCATGACCATCGTGTCGCTGGTCTTCGCTGGAGCGTTCGTCTAAACAGATTTGGTAAAAATGTGTGAGTGGAGGATCCAGCCGGATCCTCCACTCGCCGTTTTGTCGTCAACCGGCGCTCGTTGCTGGTGTCCGATCTTGCTTCTGAGAAAGTACCGTTGCTCAAATGACTGACCTCGCGGCAAAGCGCCGGGCGATGCGCCTCGTGTTTCGAGAGCGCCGGGCCGCGGTCGACCATGACGACCAGGCCGCGGCGTCGATGGCCATCATGGCCCGCCTGGCGCGTGTCCCGGTTTTGCGGACGGCCAGTGTTGTTTCTGGCTATCGGGCAGTGCGAGGCGAGATCGACATCGACGCGGCGCTGATCTTGTTGGCCGAGCGCGGCGCCACCGTGACCGTCCCTCGAGTGATTGGGGAGTTCATGGAATTTTTGCCTTGGCATCCCGAAGTCAAGGGCTCTCCCGGCAGTTTCGGAATCGACGAACCAGTCGAAGGCGATCCGATCCCCTTCGCCCGCCACGACGTCGCCCTCACGCCCCTTGTTGCCTTTGACAAATCCGGAAATCGGCTGGGCCAAGGAGGCGGGTTCTACGATCGGGCTATCGCCGCCACCGGCTCCCAACGACCAGTGATAATTGGCGTCGCCCATTCCTTCCAACAGGTCGACACGGTCCCCTCCGAAACGTGGGACATGCCACTCGACGCAGTGGTAACCGAGGACCATGTGCTCGAGTTCAGGCCCGGCGCCCTCGACCCCACCTACTGATAGAGAGTAGAACAACGTTGTGCATGTAGTTGTCGTCGGTGCGGGCGAGGTTGGTTCGTACGTCGCTGATCGCCTGAGTCGTGAAGGCCACGACGTCGCGCTGGTTGATAAGGACGCGGCAAAGCTGCGCCGAATCGACGATGCTCTCGACGTTTTGACTATTTGCGGCAGCGGCACCCACCCAGCGGTGTTGGGTCGCGCCGGGGTCGAACACGCCAAACTTCTTGTGGCGGTCACGGCCAACGACGAAGCGAACCTCATCTCCTCGATGTTGGCCAAGTCGATGGGGGTGGCGCAGACCATCGTTCGCATCGAGGCCACCGAGTTGCGGGGCAAAGATGCCGATCAGGTACGGCTGGCCTCGGGAGCGGATCTGTTCATAGACCCCGACGCTGAGACCGCGGAAGAAGTGCTGGAGTTGCTCGACTTCCCCGGCGCCGACGAAGTCGCTCGGATGGCCGGCGGCGAAATTTTGGTAATCGGCGCCCGACTCCCCGAAGATGCTCCCTTTGTGGGCAAGACGTTGGGTGAGATCGCCGAGGAGTTCGAGCCCGACTGGGACTTTATGGTGGCCACAATTGGACGGGCCGAAGAAACAATCATTCCTCGCCGCGACCACCGACTTCGTGCCGGAGACCACGTTCGAATAGTCGCAAAGCGCCGGGCTCGACGGCTGGTGATCGAATTGCTCGGCCTAGACCGTCAGGTTCCCAAAAGGGTGATGCTGCTCGGGGGAGGTCGAACCGCCGAGATACTCGCCAAGCGGCTGACCGCCCGTGGCATCGAGGTCGTGGTGATAGAGCGCAACCCGGT
>Ga0209992_10000578_pt1 | contig 47852 bp, 44 predicted proteins | sample 2SBtaG_2_FD_182564 | JGI IMG/M metagenome (GOLD analysis project Ga0209992, IMG submission 182564) | Deep subsurface microbial communities from Kolumbo volcano to uncover new lineages of life (NeLLi) - 2SBTROV12_ACTIVE470 metaG (SPAdes)... | ecosystem: Environmental > Aquatic > Marine >... | reverse complement strand
CCGGAGCCCCCGATCTCCGCCACCACGTCGTACCCGTCCGCGTCGGGGCCGAAGGCGGGGGCGTCGATGTAGCGCTCGGCCCAGGTCGCGATCATCGTCGCGGCGAAGCGCGCGTCGCGGCCGTCGCTCAGCAGGTGGTCGGCCCCGTCCAGGGACACGAAGCTCTTGGGGTGCTTCGCCGCGCCGTAGATCCGCGCCGCGTTCTCGATCCCCACGATCCGGTCGGTGGGGCTGTGGAGCACGAGCAGGGCCCGCCGCAGCGCCCCGACGACGTCCATGCCCCGCCCCCCCAGCGAGTCCAGGAACTCGGCGCCGATGCGGAAGGGGCGCCCCCCGATCGACACCTCCGCCGCCCCGTCGCGACGGATCGCCTCCTCCCCGACCACGAGCCGCCGCACGTGCTCGGGGTCCGCGGGCGCCCCGATCACGGCCACCGCCCGGCTGGACGGGATGCGAGTCGCGGCGTGCAGCACGGCCGCCCCGCCCAACGAGTGCCCGATCAGGAGCGACGGGCCCCGACCCACCTCGTCCTCCAGCGCCGAGGCGGCCGCCACGAGGTCGTCGAGGTTGGTGGTGAAGGACGTCTCGCCGAAGTCCCCCTCGCTGCGCCCGAGCCCCGTGAAGTCGAAGCGGAGCGTGGCGATCCCGTGAGCCCCGAGCTCGTCGGCCAGGCGCCGGGCCGCGCGCAGGTCCTTCCCGCACGTGAAGCAGTGAGCGAACAGGGCGTAGGCGCGGGGCGGGCCGGCGACGGGCAGATCGAGGCGCCCGGCGAGCACCTGGCCGCGGCCGTTGGAGAAGACGAGATCGCGTGTCGGCATGGTCTTGAGAGTACGCGGGGCGCCGTTCGTCGCAACGGCTCGACCCGTCCGCCTCCCCCTGCGATGATGCGGCCATGTCGAACGAGACGGGCAACTCGACCATCGCCGATCCGCTCGGCACCGATCGGACCCTGGCGGCCCTCGACTCGCCGGCCCCCAAGGGTCCGCAGCTGATCCTCGCCTTCTCCTCCGACGATCCGCGCCCCCAGAGCCGAGCCGAGCTTCGCCCCCGGGGGAACGTCCTGGGCCGCGGCTGCACCCTCTTCCCCGGCGGCCCGCTCGCCGACCGCAAGATGTCGCGGTCCCACGGCGAGCTCCGCCGGCGCAAGAACGAGTGGATGCTCGAAGACGTCGGGAGCCGCAACGGGACGCGCCTCAACGGCGAGGTCATCGAGGCGGAGGAGCCCACCCCGCTCTCCGACGGGGACGTCATCCGCATGGGCGGGTGCATCTTCGTGTTCCGCGCCGAGGGCGGGGAGGGCGCGGGCGCGGCGGGCGGATCGGGCGCCACCGTCGTGGGCATGAGCGACGCGATCGCGACCGTACACCGCGCGGTCGCGGCCGTCGCCCAGCACCGGGAGAGCGTCCTCATCACAGGCGAGACGGGCACGGGCAAGGAGGTCGTCGCGCGCGCCCTGCACGAGGCGAGCGGGCGCACCGGCGAGTTCATCGCGATCAACTGCGGGGCCGTCTCCGAGGGCGTGCTCGAGAGCGAGCTCTTCGGCCACAAGAAGGGGGCCTTCACGGGCGCCGTGTCGGATCGCCTCGGCCTGTTCCGGGCGGCCGACGGCGGCACGCTCCTGCTCGACGAGGTGGGCGAGATGCCGCCCCCCCTGCAGGTGAAGCTCCTGCGCGTCCTCGAGACCCGTCGGGTCCGCCCCATCGGCGAGCAGCGCGACGTGGCCGTGGACGCCCGCGTGGTCGCCGCCACCAACCGCGACCTGGTGGCCGAGGTGCGCACCGGCCGCTTCCGCGCGGACCTGTACGCCCGCCTCTGCCAGTGGCCGCTGCACCTCCCGCCCCTGCGCGACCGGCGCGAAGACATCCCGCTCCTCGTCGAGGCTCTGCTCGAGCGACGCGGCGATCGCGGCAAGCGCCTGCACGCGCGGCTCGCCGAGTCGCTGATGCTCCACCCGTGGCCCCTGAACGTGCGCGGGCTCTTGAACGTCCTGCGCGTGGCGGTGATCTCCAACGACGACGCGACCCTGCGCATGACCGAGCAGGTGCGGTCGATGATGGCCTCCGACCTCGCCTTGGGGGAGGCCGCGGGCCACCTCCTGGACGCGGACGACACCGCGCCCTTTGCGTCGCCCGTCCGCGGCGGCGTGGACCAGACCGAGGCGTCGGTGAGGCGCGTGGCGAAGCCCCCCACGGCGGACGAGCTGCACGCCGCGCTCACGGAGACCGAAGGCAGCGTCTCGGCCTCGGCGCGCAAGCTCGGGTGCTCGCGCCAGCAGATCTATCGAGTGCTCGAAGCCCAGTCCTGGACGCTCGACCAGTTCCGTCCCTAGATCATCACTTCAGGCGGTCGTACTTGTCGAGGCGCCCGGCCGTGGCGCGCCGGCGCTGGATGTCGAGGTTCCGGATGCGCGAGTCGGCCGTCTCGCGGAGGCGCTCGGCCAACGCCGCGATCGAGTCTCGGTAGCGCTCCAGGTCCTCGGCCACGCGGTTCGCGTCCCCCGGATCCAGGCGACCGATGCTGTCCTCCGCCGACCCCTTCTGAAGGAGCCGTGAGGACACCGCCGCGGCGGCCGCCGCCCGCTTGGCGAGCTGCTTGAGCTGGGCCCGGTGCACGGGGCGGCCGGTGTCGGAGACGTACTCCGCCGCGTGGAACCGCAGCTGCTTCACCGTCCAGGACTCGTCCGCCGCCCGGCGCGCGAGGTCGATCTTGCTCTCGCCGTCCCGCACCGCGAGCAGCTCCACGTGCTGCGAGAGGGGGAGGCGACTCCCGAGCGTCTCGCCCAGGGTGTCCCACTGCTCCGCGACGGCGAGGTAGGTGCGCAGGGTGCGGCGCGGCAGCGGACAGCGGGGGTCGCGATCGAGGGCGCGCACGCTGAAGCTCGCGTCCGTCGCGCGGCCCTTGGAGAGCACGCGGCCGACGCCGAGCGCCGCGTTCAGCGGGTCCGCCTCGGCCGTCGCCGCCAGCAGTTCATCGAGCAGTTCTTGGTCTACCGCCGCCACGCGCGTCTCCTGGAACCCCCGGAGAGGAGCGGACACTTTAGGGGCTTTTTGCGCGAAACCGTCGTTTTTTGCCGTTTTGGGCCGCTTTGCGTACACAGGAGCGTGCTCACGACCCCCCCGGCGCCGCCGAAAACCGGCGACTCGCGCGTGCTCGGGCGCGACGTGCCCGGTTGGTCCCGGGCCCCCGGCGTGCTAACTCAACGGGATGCTGCACCGCTTGTTTCCCGCGATCCTCCTCCTCGTCCTGCCCCTGACGGGCTGCCCGACGGACGAACCGCCGCCGCCCACGGTCTGGGAGTGCAGGATCCCGGCGGGCGAGGACGTCGACTTCGCGCGGCAGATCGGCTGCGAGGCGGACTTCGACTTCCTCGCCTCGCTCCCCCTGGACGCGTCGATCCCCGGCGCCCGCTCCGCGAAGACCGTCCTCGATCGCACGGAGGCCGACGCCCAGTACTTCCAGAACAGCAACCGCTACCTGATCCACTGGGAGTTCGCGACCGCGCACCTGAGCGCGCCCGACCACGCCCCGGTCCCGCAGCTGGCCCAGTTCAACACCACCGAGTACTTCAGCCCGTCGCGCCGGTTCCTGCTCGGCGCCGTCACCTACTACGCGGGCCCGGGCGTGTTCGTGTGGGAGATCGCGCCCTACGACACGATGGACGTCGACATGATCACGACGGCCTTCCGGTCGATCCGCGACAACACGTTCTTCGGCGAGCGGCTGAAGTTCCACCCCACCTCCGAGGCCGTCTCCTCCACCGCCGCGGGGCTGCCGGACGACATCCCCATCATCACCACCGACGAGCTCTTCGCGGGCATCGACTACCAGCCCCTGAACCTCGCCACGTCCATGGGTCGGCTCGCGTTCGTGGAGGCGGAGGACGTCGAGCGGGTGGAGTTCCGCGACATCGTCGTGCTCGAGGTCGTCCCCAACGACATCTCGGCCGTGCAGGGCCTCATCACCCAGGCGTTCCAGACGCCCCTGTCCCACGTGAACGTCCTCAGCCAGAACCGCGGCACGCCGAACATGGGCCTGCGCAACGCCTGGACGAACGAGACGCTCCGCGGCCTCGAGGGGGCCTGGGTCGAGCTGACTGTCGGGGCCTTCGAGTGGTCGGTCCGCGAGGTCACGCGCGAAGAGGCCGACGAATGGTGGGAGGAGAACCGCCCCGACCCCATCGACGTCGGGCCCATGGACACGACGGTCCAGACGATCGTCGACATCGGCGACGTCCTCGACCTCGAGAACCTGTCGCTCGAGGAGGCGATCTCCGCGGCGGTCCCGGCCTTCGGCGGCAAGGCGACTCACTTCGCCGGGCTGAACGAGGTGCCCGGCGTCCCCAACCCGCCCGCGTTCGTGGTCCCCGTGTACTTCTTCGACCAGTACATGACCCAGAACGGCTTCTGGGACCGGGTCGAGGCGATGCTCGTGGACGAGGACTTCCTCAGCGACACGGAGGTCCGCCTGGCGACGCTGGCCGAGCTGCGGGACGACATGGAGGTCGGCACGGTGGACCCGGCCTTCGAGACCATGCTCATCGACAAGATGAACAACGACTTCCCGGGCGTGCGGATGCGCTTCCGCTCCAGCACCAACGCCGAGGACATCGGCGGGTTCAACGGGGCCGGCCTGTACACGTCGCGCACCGGGGACCTCAGCGACCCCGAGCGACCCGTGCTCGACGCCGTGCGCAAGGTCTGGGCGAGCGTGTACACGGACCGCGCCTTCAGCGAGCGGACGTACTACGGCATCGACCACCGCAACATCGGCATGGCGCTGCTCTGCCACCGCTCGTTCCCGGACGAGGACGCCAACGGGGTGGCCATCACCGCCAACATCTACGACCCCGCGGGCCTCCAGCCGGGCTTCTACGTGAACGTGCAGGAGGGCGAGGCGTCGGTGGTGCTCCCGGACCCGGGCGTGACCACCGACCAGTTCATCTACTACTACACGCAGTCGGGCCAGCCGATCGTGTACCTGTTCCACAGCAACCAGGTCCCCGCGGGGGAGACGGTGCTGACCAACGCCGAGGCCTTCGAGCTGGGGCAGGCCCTCGAGGCCATTCACAACTACTTCCTGCCGGTCTACGGCGGGACGGCGGCCTTCTACGGGATGGACGTCGAGTTCAAGTTCGACTCGAGCGCCGGCAACGGCAGCGAGCTGTACGTCAAGCAGGCGCGGCCCTACCCGGGCTGGGGCGCGGTGGAGTGAATCGATGACGCACGCCTGGAAGTACCTCGCCGCCGCGCTGCTCGCCGTCGGCTGGCTCACCACCGCGGGCTGCCCCACGGGCGCCGACGACGACGACACCGCCGTGGGCGACGACGACGACGCCACCGGTGAGGAGACGCCCCTCCCCGCCCCCGCCGACGTGGAGTTCGACGGGGCCTGCGACCTCGCGAACAAGTACGGGCGCTTCGGCGTCGACGAGACGGCCGACTACACGTCGGTGCAGGGCCAGAGCTCGGACGGCGTGGTGCCCGTGACCGTGCTGCGCAACATCCAGGAGGAGGGCGGCTGCCGCCTCCTGAAGCGCGAGAACCCCTTCTGCGACCCGCCGTGCGGCCCGGGCTTCACCTGCGACTACGACGGCGAGTGCATCGACTTCCCCGAGCCCCAGGACTTGGGCATCGTCATCGTCCGCGGCCTCACCGAGCGGGTGGAGATGGAGCCGCGCCAGCCCGGTTGGAACTACTTCGCGGTGCCCGAGGACGGCATGATCCCCGGCGAGACCGTCCAGCTGCGCGCGACCGGCGGGAGGTGGGACGGGTTCGAGGCGTGGGGCGTGGGCGTCGAGTCCATGGTCCTGCCCGAGGACCTGCTCTGGACGATCGCCGAGGCGACGGACGTGGAGCTCGAGTGGCCCGCCGCGGCCGCCGGCGCCCGCTCCGAGGTCCAGTTCAAGCTCAACATCGATCAGCACGGCACCTCGCCGGCGACGCTCTTCTGCGACTTCCCGGACACCGGCTCCGCCACCGTCCCGGGCAGCATGATCGACGGCCTGCGCGCCGCCGGCGTGACGGGCTGGCCCGCGGGCAGCCTGAGCCGACGGACCGTGGACAGCGAGATGCTCAGCGACGGCGTGGGGTGCGTGGAGTTCGAGATCGCGTCCGCGCGCAACGTGATGGTGACCGTGTCCGGCTACATCCCGTGCAACAGCGCCAACCCGTGCCCCGACGGGCTCGAGTGCAACGAGGCGATCGAGCTGTGCGAGTGACCCGCGCCCTCCCCCTCTTCGCGGCCTCGGCGCTCCTCGCGCTCGCGGCCTGTCCCCCCACCGACGGCGTCCTCCCGGAGCTCCCCGGCGAAGGCGACGACGACGACGCGGGCGACGACGACGACGCAGTGGACGACGACGACGCGGTCGACGACGACGACGTGGGCGACGACGACGACGCAGTGGACGACGACGACGCGGGGGACGGCATCCCCGATCCCTTCGACTGCAGCACGGCGTCCTCGGTCCCGCTCTCCGAGCGCATCATCGACGGGGCCCGCGGCTACCACGGGCTCGACGTGGACAGCGACGGGCTCATCGTGGGGGCGGACGGCCAGTCGCTGATCAAGTCGACGTACGACGGGGACTGGCACGTCTTCGTGCCCGGGCTCGGCGTGTTCGAGCAGATGGAGCACCTGCCCGACGGCGACCTCTACGCCAACTCCCGGGCCACGGGCGACATCCTGCGCATCACGCCCGAGGGCGGGTACACCACGGCCGTCCCCAACCGCTGGGCCTACGGCATGAAGATCGGGCCCGACGGCATGGCCTACGCGGCGGGCAACGACCGCGTCACGCGCACCGATCCGGCCACGGGCGAGACCGTCGACCTCATCGACTGGGGCAACGGCGAGCCCCACGCCTTGGACTTCAACAAGGACTTCACGGCGCTCTACGTGTCCACCGTGGGCCCCACCACCCTGTGGAAGATCGACCTCGACGAGAACCTGAACGCGATCGGCGGCCGCGAGGCCTTCGCCCGGAACCTCGGCGACGGCTGGCAGGACGGCGTGGCGGTGGACGCGTGCGGGTACATCTACGTCCCCGAGTTCTGGAGCCGGACGATGTACCGCGTGGCCCCGGACGGCAGCCATCAGGTCTACATCAGCTGGGCGAACAACCAGTCCCAGTACGGCCACGGCGCCCAGTGGGGCAACGGCATCGGCGGGTGGCGCGAGGACGCCATCTACGCGCCCATGCCCTACGGCAACAACCGGGTGAAGGAGATCGTCGTCGGGGTGCCCTCGCGCATGTGGGACGGCGACGTCCTCAACGCGCCCCAGCCCTGACGCGGTAGCCTCCGCGCGTGCGTCACGCGTCTCTCCTCGTGGTCTTCTTCGTGCTCGGCGCGGCCTCCCTGGTCGCGTCCGACGACGCCGTGGACGTGGATCTCCCGGTCGAGTCCGAGGCCCCCCCGCCCCCCGCCGAGCCCGTGGTGGCGGGGGACCGCGGGGTGCAGGTGGTGGTGCCGGACGGCGCGTTCTGCGGACGGCTCGAGGCGCGTGAAGGCGACGACGTCCGCGTCCTGGTCGCCGACGGCTGCCCCGACCGCGTGGCCCTGTCCCACGACGGCGACCGCGTCGCCTTCGTGAGCGGCGTCACCGGGATCGCCTCGGTGTACTTGGTGCCCTTCGCCGGGGGCGACCCGGTGCAGCTGACCAACGTCGGGCTCGAGGACGCGCCGATCACGGTCGGACGCCCTCCCGCCGGGTTCGTCCCTCCCCCCCACGGCGGCGCCCCCTGGTTCGACGGCGACGTCCTGCGGTGGATCGGCCCCGACGGCCCCCACGAGGTCGCCCTCCCTTGAGGCCGCTCCTGCTCCTGCTGCTGCTCCTGCCGGTGACGGACGCCGAGGCCGTGGAGTACCGCGGGCCCTTCGCGAACGCCCACGCGCAGTACTTCTATCCGACGGCCTACTACGACCACGCAGGCGTCGACTGGAACTGCGGCGGCATCCGCTACTCGGGGCACCGCGGCAACGACTTCGGCGGCGGCGGCTTCGCGGGCATGAACGCGGGGCGGAACATCGTGGCGGCGGCGGCGGGGGTGGTGATCGCGCGGCGGGACGGCGAGTGGGACCAGTGCACGTCCGGCACCTGCGCGCCCGCCAACGGCAACTACGTGCGGCTGCGGCACGCGGACGGCAAGGAGACCGTCTACCTGCACCTGAAGCAGTGGTCCGTGGCCGTGTCCATGAACCAGACCGTGAGCTGCGGCCAGGTGCTGGGGCAGATGGGCTCGTCGGGCTACTCCACCGGACCGCACCTGCACTTCGGGGTCACCACGGCGGGCGGGGCGGTCGTCGATCCCTTCGACGGTCCCTGCTCGTCGCCCCCGTCCTACTGGACCTCCCAGGGGCCCTACGGCGGCCTGCCCGGGCTGAGCTGCGACGGCCCGCCGGACAACGACGGCGACGGCTGGCCCGCGAACCAGGACTGCGACGACGGCGATCCGTCGGTGCACCCCGGCGCGGACGAGATCTGCGACGACGGCAAGGACAACGACTGCCAGGGCGGGGACGCCGACGAGGTGAACGGGTACGTGGACGGCGACGGCGACGGGTTCGGGGACGCCCCCACGTCGTGGTGCGGCAGCCGACCGGGCGACGCGGTGACCGCGGGCGGCGACTGCGACGACGGGGACGACGCCGTGTACCCGGACGCCCCGGAGCGCTGCAACGGCGTGGACGACGACTGCGACGGCGAGGTGGACGAGGGCGAGCCGGCCCTCCCCGATCCGCCGCCCGCCTTCGCCGCCCAGCGGGTCGACGGCTCCCACCCGGCGTCGCTCGCACCCGGCGAGACCGGCCCCCTGTGGGTGGCCTTCCGCAACGTGGGGGCGGAGCCCTGGCCCGACGGGATGCTGCTCTCGTCCGATGCGGCCGACGCGGGGGAGCGACCGCCGCTGCTCGACGAGGCGTCGTGGGCGGCCTGGGACGTCGCGGCCCGCCTCGACGATCCGGTGGAACCCGGCGACGTCGGGGTGTTCTCCGCGGTGCTGCGCATGCCCCCCGACGCCGCCGGCACCGTCGGCGACGGCCTCCGCGTGCAGACCCCGGACCGGGTCCCGCTGCGCTGCCCCTCCCCCGCGATCGAGGTCGCGCTGCGCGTCGCGCCGGAGCGCTCCCCGAGCGACGATCCCCGTGAGGATCCGCCCGGCGAGGCCGCCACGTCGGGCCTCGGCTGCGGCGTGGGCGGGGGGGCCGCGGCGCCGGTCGGTCTGCTCCTGCTCGTCGTGCTCTGCGCGCGTCGGCGGTCGGCGGCGGCGGCCCTCCTGCTCGTGGGGTGCGCCCAGCTGGAGGAGCCCGGCTCGGAGCCGGTGGACTTCCCGGAGCCGGACGAGATCGTCCTGCACTACCTGGACCGGACGGCGGCGGTCCTCGACGACCTGCGCCCCCTGCACGCGGGCCACGTGACGGCCGTGGACGTCGACTCCGACGGGGACCTGGACGTCGTCCACGCGGGGCTGTCCGGGGTTCGGGTGCTGCTCTCCGATCGAGGCTCCCTGGGCGCCCTGCCCGAGGCGTCGCTCCCGCCCGAGGCGTCCGAGGCGGCGTCCGAGGTGGCGGCGGGCGACTTCGACGGCGACGGCCGCGTGGACCTGTTCGTGGCCCGCGCGAGCGGCCGCCGCGACCTGCTCTGGCAGCAGCAACCCGACGGCACCTTCGTGGACGGGCTCGGAGCCCCCGAGGAGCCGACCTGGGCGCGCGCCGCCGTGGCGACGGACGCCGACGGGGACGGGGGCGCCGACGTGCTGCTCCTGCGGGCGGCGGGGGGCGACGAGGACGCGGCGATCGTCGTGCTCGCGAGCGACGGGGCCGGCCGGCTGGAGCCCGCGTCGGTGCTCCCCGTGGACGGCGACGGGGCCCCCATGGGCGTGGCGGTGGGGGACGTGACCGGCGAGGGCCACGACGACCTCGTGTGGACGACCCGCGGGGGCGGCGTCCGGCTGTTGTTGGGCGACGGCTCGGGGCGGTTCCAGCTCGCGTCGCCCACCGCGCTGCCGACCGTGGAGGCGACGCTCGGGCGACCGTCCCTGGGCGACCTCGACGGCGACGGAGACCTCGACCTCTACCTCCCCGCGGCGGGCCGGGACCGCCTGTGGATCAACGACGGCGGCCTGTTCCGGGACGTGACGGAGTTCGCCCTGGGGGACGAGGACCGCGACGACCGCACGGCGCAGATCGTCGACCTCGACCGCGACGGGTGGGCCGACGTCGTCCTCGCGTCCCGGGGCGCGCCCCTGCGGATCCTGCGCAGCGACGGGGCGGGGCGGTTCTTCGACTACTCCTCGGCCGTGGTGGGGTCCGCGGCGCCGGACGACCTGGGCGGCCTCGACGTCGCGGACACGGCGGTGCTCGACCTGGACGGCGACGGCGACCGCGACGTGTTCGCCACCCGCACCGGGGCCCGGCGCCCGCTCGTCCTCCTGCGCACCCCTCCCCCGTCCGCCACCGACGATCCCGACGGCGACGGCGTGCCCTCGGCGCTGGACGGCTGCCCGGTCGCCTCCAACGCGGCCCAGCGCAACGTCGACATGCACCCGTTCGGCTGCCTCGGGGGCCAGGACTGCCAGGAGCGCACGGCGTGCACGCTCGCGGCCGGCTCCCTCGCGTCGGGCAGCGTCTACCTGCTCTGCACCCAGGGCCTCGCGACCTGGGAGACGGCGCGAACCCTGTGCCGCGACCGGGGCGCCGACCTGGTGGTGATCGACGACGAGGCCGAGAACGCGCTCCTGCTCGAGCTGCTGCCGGACGGGGGCTGGCTGGGCTTCGCGGACCGCGACGGCGAGGGCAACTTCGTGGGCGTGGACGGCTCCGCGGGCTGGACCAACTGGGCCGACGGCGAGCCCAACGACGCGGGCGACGGCGAGGACTGCGCCCAGCTGCGCCCGGACGGGCTCTGGAACGACCTGCCCTGCGATCGCGACCTCGCGTACGCCTGCGAGGCGCCGGTGGCGCCCCTCGTGGAGGACCCGCCGGACGCGTGCGACAACTGCCCCGGCGTGCTCAACCCCACCCAGGCGGACGTGGACGGCGACGGCGTGGGCGATCCGTGCGACGAGGACCGGCGATGAGGTGGGCCGCGGCGGCGACGCTCCTGATCGGCTGCGGGGGCGAGGTCGTGGGGGTGGAGCCCACGCCGGACGAGCCCTCGACGCCCGCGCCGGAGCCGATCGACCCGTGGTTCGTGGAGGCCCCCCCGGGGTACCTGCCGGAGGGCCTGCTGCCCGAGGACGTGGAGGCGGGCGACATCGACGGCGACGGCGACACCGACCTCGTGGCCGTGACGGAGACGGGCGGGCGGGTGCTGTTGAACTCGGGGCTCGGCGCCTTCGCGGCGCCGCTCGAGGGGGAGTTCACGCTGCCGCCCTGGGGCGGAGACATGCGGCGGCTGGTGCTCGCCGACTTCGACGGCGACGGGCGGCTCGACGTCTTCACCTGCCACGGCCGCAAGGAGGTCGACCGGCTCCTGCGGGGCGTGCCCGGGGGCCTCGAGGCGGCGGACGACCTGCTGCCCCTCAGCCGCACGAACTGCCGGGACGCAGCGGCCGCAGACCTGGACGGCGACGGCGACCTGGACCTCGCGATCCTCGGCAAGGACGACGACGCCGAGGGCACCGCGCGGTCGTGGTTCCGGGCCCTGCTCTGGGACGACGGGTTCGTGCTGCACGACGGCCTCGCGCGACCGGGCGAGCTCCAGGACCTGCCCGTCCCCGGCGCGCCGACGAGCGGCGGCGACCTCACCTTCGACCAGAGCGGCGGGGACGACGCGGGGCGCCTGGCGTGGACGGGGCGGTCGGCGGGCGACGTGGTGTCCGCTCGCTTCAACCTGCGCACGCCCCTGGATCCGGCGGTGCTCCGCTTCGATCTGGAGGGCCCGGGCACGGCGCGCGTGGTGCTGGTGGACGACACCGGGGAGCGCTTCGAGTCGGAGGTGCCGGCGGGTCGCGACCTGGCGGTGGACCTCGCGGCGGGGACCCCGAGCGGGGGCGACGAGGACGGCCTGGTGACGTTGCCCGCCGCCTCGGTGACCGTCGGGTTGGTGCTCGCCGAGGGCGGCGACGGGACCGCGCGGATCGACTCGGTCGTGCTCTCGTCCCACGACGGCGGGGACGTGCTGCTCGAGGACTTCTCCCGGGACCACCCCCTCACGGTCGCGGCGAACGGCGAGGCGTCCGTCCTGCCCCGCGACGTCGACGGCGACGGGGACATGGACGTGTTGGTGACCCGCACGGCGGGCGAGGGCCCGGCGCTGCGGCTGCTGCTTCAGGCCCCGGGGCTCGCGGACGCGTCGGACGGGACGGCGGGGTGGCTCGAGGCGGCCGACCGGCTCCCCGAGGCGGCCGAGGACTGGGTCGTCGCCCGCGCCCTGCCGGTGACGGTGGACGGCGGCCCGGCCGTGTTCGCGGTCGCGGACGGCCAGGACCGGCTCCTGCGCAACGACGGCACGGGTCGCTGGTTCGACGACACCGTGGCCGTCGCGCCGGTGGACTCCGCCGGGGGGCGCGAGGCGATCCGGGTGGACCTCGACGGCGACGGCCGCGCCGAGATCGTCGTGGCCAACGACGGGGCCGCGGACCGGATCCTGCACCCCGCCGGGGACCGCATCCTCGACTGGACGGCCCGCGCCCCGATCGTCCTCGACCGGAGCAGCCGCGTGGTGGCCCTGGACGTCGAGGGAGACGGGGACGTCGACCTGATCACCTTCGGTCCGGACCGGGACCCCCGGATGCTGGTGTCGGTGCCCGAAGAGGAGCTCTGAACGACGAGCTCATCCGGGGGGCAGGAACCGGGGCGCTCGCCGCCGGAACCGGCGCAGCGCGACGTCGAGCTTCGCGACCCCGTGCATGAGCATGTCGGCGGCCTCCGCGTTGCGCTTCCGGCCGGCGATCTCCTTGGCGACGATCGCGGGCAGACCTTGGCGACCCAGGCGGCCGTTGGTCATGAGGAGCAGCGGCTCCACGTGCTGCTCGCGCCCGCGACGGTCGAGGTCCGCCAGCAGATCGACGATGACGCTGCGGGGCGCGTAGTACGGGGCTCGCAGGCGCTCCAGGACGAGCCGACCCAGGAGCCCCCGCAGCCACGTCGGCGCCCGGCCGAAGGCGATGTCGAGGTCCAGCTCCTCGCGGCCCGCGGCGGAGCGGAGGAGGGGCACGGCGGCCCCGAGGTACTGCGGATCGCGGCGCGGCACCACCCAGTTGTGCAGCCGCGCGTCGATGCCGAGGCCGTCGCGCACGCCCCCGAACACGAGGGTGAGGATCCGGTCCCAGACCCGGGTGACGTCGGGGTCGCTCGGCGCGCGCTCCGCCAGCCACGCGCCCAGGTACAGCTCGGGCGCGACGGCCTTCTGCACCACGTAGATCACCACCGACCCGTCCTTGCGCGGGATGATCCGAGGCTCCGCCACGACCGCCACCACGCCCGCCTTCTGGAGCCGGATCAGGTGCTCCTCGAACAGCGACTCGTAGGCGTGGGACCGCCCGGGAGGCAGCGGGGGCAGGCGGAGGCACGTGAAGCCCTGGTGCTCGTACGTCGTGGCGACGTGGCCGGGCGCGCCCTTCAGCTTCTTGGTACGCCCCTTGCGCAGCGCCGTGCGCACCCGCTTCTCGAGGAGGTGCAGCTCCTCGCCCAGCATCGGGACGCGCATGACCGCGGTCCGGACATCGTCGGTCTCATGCACGGGATCAGACTACGTAGGCGAGCAGGTAGAGCGCGACCGCCGTCACGGCCGCCCCCGCCATGGAGACCATGCCGATCCGCCCCACGAGGCGGTGACGTGCGCTGAACGCGCCCGGCTCGGGGGGGTTCGGAAACTTGATCAACGAGACGACCACGAGCCCGATCCACGTGAACGCGGCGGTGAACGCGAAGAGGAGGTGGATGTTCAGGGCGGCCACGACCGTCGGGCCGGGATCCGGCGTGCCGAACAGCGCCTCGATCCCCCCGCTGGTGGCGATGTGCACCTCGAGGGCCACCACCGCGACGGTGAGCACGATCGTGAGGACGATCTGGATGTTTCGGTGGGCGGTCCACGAGCCCGCGCGGGCGCGCTTCCACGAGACGCCCATGACCACCAGGACGGCGGGCACCACCGTCACGAGCAGGTCCATCAACAGGTCGGCGTCGGTCCCCAGGAACCCGGCGGGCATCTCCATGACCGGGGTCTACCACTCATCGGAATCACTTGCCGGGGGTGATGCTCTCCGGGACGTTGCCCCGCGCCTCGAAGGTGGCCCCGACCTTGCCCTTCGCGCCCGCGAGATCGAAGAGGCCGGTGCTGTACAGCGCCGCCTTGAGCGCCGCCCGGTACTGGCGCGCGCGGCCGAGCTTGCGGGCGGCCGAGTCGACCAGCTTGCTGCGCAGGCGGAGGTCCTGGTGATAGCGGTAGTAGCCGTTCCAGTACTGGTGGCTGCCGTGCACCTCGGCCACGGTGTCGTGCTTCTTCTTGATGGCCTCGGCGTACTTCTCGACGGCCTTGTCGTCGCTGTCCATGCCCGCCGCGGCGAGGGCCTTCTTCAGCTCGGGCTTCGTCTCCTCGACCCAGGCCTCGGCGTCCTCCTGGGACATCAGGATCCAGTTGAGCTTCATCCCCTCGCCCTGCTTGAAGACCTTGTTGCGGGTCACCGTGGGCGAGAAGAAGCTCATGACGCGCGTGCCCGTGAAGAAGGCGCCGCCGGACTGGTAGCTGAGCTCCACGTCCTCGGTGCGCTTGTACACATCGTAGTTCATGACGGTGGCGACGATCGAGTCGGCGGTGACCGAGTCCGGGAGCTTGATCACGACCACGATGCTCGAGTCGGTGTGATCCACCCAGGCGCGGTTTCCGCCCTCGGCGAGCCACTTCGCGTCCTCGGGGTGCGCGTCGATCCACGCGCCGAGATCGCGCGCGGACCCGTAGTCCTGGGCGAAGGCGGGGGTCGCGAGGGTCAGCGCGACGGCGACGAGGGCGGCGGTTCGGTACATCGGGTTCGGTCTCCTCGTCCCATGGACGGCGCGGGGCCCCCGGACATTCGACGCGAGATAGCATGCGGAGGGACGGGTTTCCCGCACCATCACGGGGATGTATGGTCCCCGGCCGTGCGGTCAGGCACCCCCGATCTCGACGTCGTCTCCGGCACTCATGGTCAGGCCCGTGCCCCGATCGTGGAGCGATCGCCCGGACTCACGGCCGAGGAGTCGACCCACCTCGACTGGCTCGTCCGCGGTCCGATCCGACGCGACGGCCTCGTGCGGGCCTGGTGCCGGGGCGGCGAGCCGAGCCACCCCTCGCTCCAGACCACCGGCGCGCTGCTCTCCCACCACGTGGAGCTCCTGCGGCGCGACACCGTGGACGCCGCGCTCCGCCACGAGGTGACCGCGGACGCCGCCATCCTCGCCCGCGCGCTCGCGACCGGCTTGGACGACGAGGGCGTCGTGGTGCAGCGGGGCGTCCGCTACGCGTTCGACACCGCGATCGTGGCCGCGGCGCTGGACCGGCTGCGCGGGTTCGAGCCTCGCCTCGACGTGCGCACCGACGCCCAGCGCGCGGGCGCCCCGTCCTTCTTGAAGCGCTGCCTGCTGGAGGGGCGCGGCCAGGAGGGCGCGGCCGTCGGAGTCACCGACGCGCGGTGGTCCCTCAGCTTCGCCCCCCACCTCCTCAAGCTCTCGATCGCGCTGGACGGCCCCGCCCTGCGGCCCCTGCTGTCGCGCATGATCGCCGGCTACTGGCGCGGCGGCTGGTTCCGAGCGGCGCCCGGTCGCGAGGCGCCCCACCCCCACGCCCACGCCTACGCCCTGGAGGGGCTCGCGCTCATGTACGACCGCGACATGCCCGTCCCCGCCGCGGTGATCGACGAGGGGTTCGCCTCCCTGCTCCAGATCGTCGAGGACCCCCGCACCACCACGGACGTCCTCGCCCAGACCCTGCGTCTCGCCCTGATCGACCGACGCGGCCGCAGCGAGCGCACGGTGGAGCGGCTCGTGCGACGGGTGCGCGAGCGCGCCCACCCCGACGGCGGGTTCCGGTACACGGCCGCCGCGGACGCCGATCGCACGGCCGAGGCCACGATCGTCGCGCTCCAGGCGCTGCGCTGGCTCCGCCTCGACGGAGAGGTCGCCGCGATCCTCTGACGCCGGGTCCCGCCCGCGTCCCACGGTTACAGTGATCGGGCGATGCCCTCCCTCCCGCCCGAGCTCGCCGCCTCCGCGACCCCCGGGCTGATCGCGATCGTCGTCGCCCTCGGTCTGCTCGCCGCGATCCCCGGCGTCGCCGTCATACACACCCTCCTCGCGCGCCCCCGACCCCTCGACGTCCTCGTCCTCGGCGCGCCCCTCGGCTACGCCGCCGTCGCGTTCGCCACGTACGTCTGGAACCTCGTCCCCTACGAGCGGTGGTTCGACCCCCCTGCCCTGCTCCCCGTCGTGCTCGGGTGGGTCACGGTGATGGGGGTGTGTCGACGCGGGCTCGGCTCCGCGCGCTCCCGGGGGCTGTGGATCGACCGCGCGCCCGGCGAAGGCGAGGGCGCCGAGGCGCTGGGCGTGGCGCTCCTCACGGGCGGCGTGTTCGCCGTCTACTTCCTCGGCTTCGAGCGCGACCTCTTCGCGTTCACCGGCGCGAACCGCGGGGTGGCGCTGGCGGCGCGCGTGCCGGTGGGCGAGTTCTGGGAGCTCGTGGACGCCCCCCGTGCCCTCGCGCTGGACCCGGAGCGGCAGACCCACGGCGCGATCGCCCTGCTCTCGGTGTTGCCCGCGACGCTCGAGTTCCTGGGGGTCCGGGCCGCCTTCGCGGGGCTGTACGCGGGGCTCGCCGCCTGCGTCCACGTGGGCGCGCGCCGGGCGGGGGCCTCGGGCCTCGGCGCGCTCGCCGCGTCCCTGGTCGCCGCCCTCCACCCCGCGTTCCTGGACGCCCCGACGGCCGACGTCTCCCACGTCGCGCTCGGGGCCTCGGCGCTGCTCTTCGCCGTCCTCATGACCCTTCGGCAACCGGGCGCGGGGACGGCCGCGAGCACGGGGGAGCCGGGCGGCGCCGAGGGACGGCTCGCGCCCCTGGGGGTGGGCGTGCTCGCGGCGCTCGTCGTGGGCACGGCGCACGCCCTGCTGTTCGCGCTCCCGGCCGCCGCGGTGCTCCTGTGGACGGGGGTCGCCCCGGTGCGTCGGCGCCGATTCGCGGGCTGGGCGGCCCTGGGGTTGGCCGTCGGCCTCGCCCCCTTCCTCGTGCGCCACGCGCTCGCGCTGGGCCACCCCTTCGCGGTGGAGGCCGGGACCTGGGGACCCGGCACGGCGCACACCTTCGCGGGCGCGACGTTCGAGTACCCGGGCCTCCTGAACCGCCCGTTCCACCCCGAGTGGGTGCGCACGCCGCACGTCCCGCTGCCCGCGTTCCTGCACGCGGCGCTGCACCTCGCCGGGGCCACGGGGACGATCCTGCTCGGGGTCGCGGCCGTGGGGCTGGGCGGCCTCCCCCGGGGCGTCCGCGTGGCCGCGGCGCTCTGGATCCTGCCGGGGCTGGTCCTGCTCTTCCCCGTGGAGGCGGCCCTCGAGGCGAGCCGCGAGCAGGTCGTCCTGGTGTGGGCCGCGCCCGCCCTCGTCGCCGTGGCGTTCGGGGTGGACGCGCTGCGCGGGGCCCGTCGCAGCACGGCGTGGGCGACGGTGGGGGTCGTCGTCCTGCTCGCGACCGTCGCGGGACGCGCGGTGGTGGAGGTGTACGTCCCGCCCGACGACCGCTTCAACGATCGCTGGCCGCACCTCCGGGAGGAGGCCGAGGGCGAGATGGACGCCGCCCTGGACCGCGCCGCCTGGCTGCGACCGTGGCCCCGCTGGGAGGCCGACGGTCGGGACCTGGCCGGGGAGGTCCGGGCGGCGGCCGAGGACCTCGCCGAGCCGACCTGGGCGATGCGCGGGGCCTCCCCCCGAGAGCACATGCTCTGGGAGACGGACCCCCGGGCGTACGCGCTGCTCTCCGCCCCCGCGGAGCGCTCCCCTCGGCCCGGATCCTTCCTGCCCCCGCGGACCCCGGGCGAGCGCGTGGTGGTGGACCTGGCCGTCCCCTGGCCGGGCGAGGCGGGGCCGTCGGTGCGGGCGGCGTTCCCCGAGGAGCGCAACGTCTCGGGCTTCGAGCGACCGCGGATCTACGACCTGCGCCTCGACTGGCTGCCGTACGCCCCGAACCTCCACCTGTTCCGCTCGGCGCGCGCCCCGTGGGATGCCTGGGTGGTGCTCTCGGGGCCCGTCGCCCCCGAGCTGCCCGGGACCGTCCGCACGGTGGCCCGCGACCTCGTCACGGCCCCCGAAGCCCCGGAGGTCGACGCGCTCTTCCACGCCCTGCACGGGACCGAGCTGGTGGTGCCGATGCCTCCGGAGTCGCGCCTCCACCTGGTCGAGGTCGTCTCCGCCGAGCCGCCTCGCGTTCAGCGGTGGACGGTGCTCCCGACGAAGCCCGGCGAGCCGCCGAAGGTGCTCGGGCCCTACCTCATGAGGTAGCCGGGCGGCCCCTCTTCTTCCGCGCCGCCCGCGCCGCCTCGATCTCCGCCATCCACGGCTGCGCCGCCACCGGCGCGCGGTACGAGGCGAAGTCGTCCTGCAGGACCTCGAACGGCGTGCGGGGACGTCCCAGCGCGTGCTGGACGTCGTGCAGCGCGGCCCGCAGGCGGATGCGAGCCGCCTGCTTCAGGAGGCCCAGGTACACCCGGCGGCCGCGCTCTCGGAGCATCCAGCCGGGCCCGTGGGCGGTCTTCTGGAGGTGGGCCCACCACTTCGCGGCGTAGGCGTGCGTGGCCGCCACGGAGCGGTAGATGTTCAGGGAGCCGGGCTCGTACCAGGTGTTCTCCAGGTACGGCAGGTGGTCCTGCGTGGGGTGGAACTCGCCCGGGATCTGATCGGCGCGGTAGCAGTCCTGGAATCCGATGTTGGCGCCCCGATCGATGAGCTCGTTGAACTCCTCGTAGACCTCCTCGTGGAAGTGGCGCGGGCAGTTGTCGAGCAGCTCCGCGATGAAGTCGGGGTCGAGGTGCCACTTGCCGATGTACGCGGGCACCAGCGACCCGAACCACCAGATGTACTCGAAGTAGATGCGCCAGCTCATGATCGAGGCGTTGCCCAGGTGCCGGGCGTGGTGTCGGTACATGTGCGCGTTGGTGGCGGCGAACCACAGGATGTAGTCGTTGTAGGCGGTGCGCTTGCGGGCGACCTGCGGCTCGCGCGCGAGGTGGGCGCGGATCAGCTCGGTGGCGCACTCGATCTGCACGCAGGCGGCCGAGATGCCCACCGAATAGAAGGCGTCCGCGAAGAAGATCGCGTCGCCGATCGCGCACCAGTTGTCCTCGGAGAACGCCTGCTTGCAGATGTGCGCGGGCTTGCCCCAGTACATGAAGTCGATCTCATCGGCGTCGACGATGAGGTCGTACAGGACGCGGTGGTTCGCCTCGAGGAAGGCGAGGAACTTGTCGCGGCTGTTCAGGTCCGCCCCGGGGATGACGTCGTGGTGGTGCATCATCCCGAGCGACAGGGTCATGTCCTCGCGGGACAGCGGGATCATCCACAGCCAGTGGCCGGCCCCGAGCCAGTGGTTGGTGGCGTAGTAGGGGCAGGCGCCGGTGCCGTTGGCGGTGTTGTCGGGGTCGCGGAAGAGCCGCCGCTTCACGCCCTTCACGCGCACCCAGGCCGCCCCGTTGTTCACGTCGAAGCGGTGCTCCGGGGCCTGCAGGATGTTGTCGAATTTGCGCCCCGTGAGGAACGCCCGCCCCGCGGCGTCGACCACGTGGGTGCACGTCAGGGTCTGCTCGTCGCCCTCGCCCGACCGGATGTGGACGCGGTTGAGGGCGTCGCCCGGCGTGATGTCGAGGTCGGAGACGGCGGCGTGGAACCACGCGGCGCCGTGGTCGATGTTCATCTGCTTGAGGTCCAGCTCGAGCCGACCGCGGTGGATCTGCCACGCGTGCACGAGCGGCTGCCGCAGCGCCCACACGCTGTAGTAGTCGTCCACGGAGTCGGTCCTGCTCGCGTTCTTGGGCCAGTGGAAGTTCAGCCCGTCCTTGGGGAGGTGGCGCTCCACGAGGTAGTCGCCCAGGCCGAGCTCCTTGGTCATGAACATCCCCGCGATCTCGACGGTCGACTCGCCGATCTTGCCCACCTCCGCGATCCGCGCGTCGGAGCGCGGCTCGACCACCGCCACCGTGATCCCGGGGATGTTCAGGAGGAGGTGGCGGGCCTGGAAGTTGCCCGCGATGCCGCCGCCCATGATGACGACGTCGAAGTGCTGCTGGGTGTCCATGAGTGTCTCCGGAGCGGGCCGCGGAGGGGGCCGCTCGAACGCCGCTGGACCGTAGGGGGGAGGCGCGGCGGGTCGCCTGATCGTCGTCAGGTCGCGCGCACGGCCTCGAGCAGCGCCCATCCCACCAGCGCGGTGAGCCCCGCCAGGGCCGCGAGGTTGGCGAGCATGGTCGTGCGTCCGAAGAAGCGGACGCCGGGCGGGATCGTGTCGGCGTAGGCGTTGGTGACCCCCGCGCGCACCGTCAGCGTGTACTGGCCGATCGCCCCCCAGCCCGTCCACACGATGCAGGCCGCGACCGCCGCGTGCAGCGCCTCGGTGCCCGGCAGCAGGTGCGTCCACCCCGCCATCGCGAAGCAGAGGAAACAGGAGAACAGCGCCTCCTTGTGCAGCGTCATCCGGTAGCGATCCGGCGGCTTCATCGCGTTCCGCTTCAGCCAGGAATCCAGGGCGAACCCGCTCGCGGCGACGGCCCAGAACGAGACGGTCCCTCCGACGACGAGGATCAGCGCGCAGGGGCTCATGGAGACCGGGTCGGCGCCCCCACCGCGTCGCCCGAGACGGGGTCCCGGCAGAACGAGCCCTCGTGCTCCGTCGCGCAGGAGGGCAGGTCGACGCGGTCGCGCGCCTCGGGGACGTTCGCCTTCATCCACTTGAGCGACTCGCCCGCGAGGCAGAGCGAGCCCCCGCCCGCGCGCTCCACGGCCCGCAGGATGTCCTGGGTGATCGGCTCCAGCCGCTTCTTCCGCACGTTGCCGAAGCTGCGCTGGATGAAGGGGCACGGGAGCACGTCGCCGTCGGCGGTCACGTAGATCTCGGTGCGCCCCGCCGGGCACGCGAACGACGCGGTGCCCACGCTGCCCTGGAAGAAGGCGCGGGGGTGGTCGCAGAGGCCGCGCAGGGCGTCGAGGTCCTCGTCGGGCAGCATCATCTCGTACTGCCCGCCCCACCGGCCGACGGCCACCGGCAGGGTGAACCCGATGGTGGCGTCGTGGTCCTCGGCGAGCTTGATCAGCGCCGCGGCCGCGCCCGAGCGGATGGCCTCGGAGCTGCCGACCGTGCAGATGTGCCCGCGCATGCCGAACAGGTCGGCCGTCATGTCGAGCAGATCGACCACGTGGGCGTGGTTGCCGGGGAGGCCGCGGCCTGCGTCGTGCACCTCCGGGATGTGGGAGTCGAGGCTGAGCTTCAGGAGGTCGACGCCCGCGTCGCGCAGGGTGCGCACCGCCTCGAAGTCGAGCAGGTCACCGTTGCTGTTGAGCCCGATGAACGTCCGCTCGGGGGCGAAGCACTGCACGAGGTCGGGCAGATCCTTGCGCAGGCTCGGCTCCCCGCCCGTGATGTTGACCTCGTAGACGCCGAGCGCGAAGGCCTCCTTGGCGATGCTCTGCACCTCCCACGTCTCGAGCCGCTCGCGCTCGCGGGCGTGGTCCGTCAACCCGGCCGCGGAGCAGTGCCCGCACGTGGCCTGGCAGGCATAGGTGGCGGCGTACTCCAGGGCGCTGAGGCTGGGGAGTCCCATGCGGGCGCGGGCCTTGCGCACGGCGATGCTCTTCAGCACGGAGACCGCGAGGCGCGGCTTGCGCGCGAGCGTCTCGGTGAAGCCGGGGACCTGACGGACGATGCGAAACGGGTTCTTGGGCATGTCTTCAGGGTTCCGGGTGCCGGCGGGTCACGTGATGACGGTCGTCATGCGCGGGCTCAGATGAAGTCCCGGTCGTGGACCCGGCCCGCGACGTACCGGAGCAGCGCCCGGGCCCCGCGGCCGACGTCGGCGGGGGAGCTCAGCAGCGTCGGCAGCTTGCGTCGCAGCCACGCCGGCCGGAGGTAGAAGCGCCGGTAGAAGGTCCGCTCGAGGGCGAAGGCGTCCACATCCTCCAGGTCGAGGGCGTCGTCGACCTCCTCGCGGGTCCCGGGCCAGCGCTGGAGCCGCGTGACGATCACGTAGTCGAGCCCCAGCCGCGCGGCGAAGTCGGCGGAGCGCTTCACCTCGGCCTCCGTCTCGCCCGGCGCGCCCACGATGAAGAACCCGCTCACCTCGATCCCGGCCCCCCTCGCGGCCGCGACCCCGGCCTCGATCGCCTCGACCGTCACGCCCTTGCCGAACGCGAGCAGCCGCTCGGGATCCGACGACTCGATCCCCACGTACACCCGCCGGCAGCCCCCCTTCGCCATGACCCGGCACAGCTCGGGGTCGAGCCGATCCAGGCGCGTGAGGCACGTCCAGGTGAGGTCCGGCAGGTGCGCGGCGAGCCACTCGCTGAGCCGCGCGACGCGCTCGCGATCGACGGTGAGCGTGTCGTCGAGGAAGCGCACGTGACGCAGGTTGAGGGCGTGCAGCGACGTGAGCTCCTCGGCGAGGCTCTCCCAGCTCCGGGCGACGAAGCTCCGGCCGTACGTGCGCACGCAGAAGGAGCAGTCGTAGGGGCACCCACGGGCGGACATGATCACGCCGATGGGCCCGGGCATGAAGCTCTCGCTGTACCGCTCGATGCGGACGGCCCGGTGGTCGGCGAAGGGCAGCGCGTCGAGGTCCTGGATGCGGGGGCGGGCGTCGGTCAGCGCGACCTCCCCGTCGCGCTCGAAGGCCAGGCCCGGGGCCGTCGGCGGGGCGTCCCCCGCGAGCGCGTCGCACAGCTCGACCAGCGTCTCCTCGGGCTCGCCCCGAAGCACCCAGTCCACCGACGGGTGCCGCGCGAAACGCTCGGGATCGCGGGTGGGCAGGTAGCCGAACACGGCCGCCTCGCACGCGAGCTCCCGCCGCAGCGCGCCGAGCTCGGCGAGGTCGTCGTCGACGATCCCGAACCCCGTGAGGGCGACCACCAGGTCCGGCCCGAAGTCCCGGTACCGACGGGCCAGGGCGGGGCCGTCGAGGTCCTCGGCGATCGCGTCGCACAGCCGCACGTGGAACCCGCGCCCCCGGAGCAGCGGGACCAGGCCCATGAGCTCGAGCGGCGGGATCAGGAAGTTGGGCGCGTAGTAGCTCGCCACCCAGCGACGCTGGACCCGCACCGGGTGGGGCAGGTTGACCAGGAGGACCCGGAAGGTCGGCGGCGACCTCATGCCGCGAGCCCGTGCACCCTCCGCGCGTTGCCCCGAAGGATGGCCTCGGCCCGGTCCTCCTTGATCTCGAGGCGGTCGAACTCCTGCAGGTACCGCTGCCAGTCGAGGCCGTTGGTCCCGAAGATCACCTTCTGCGAGCCCGTTCGGCCGCGCAGGAAGCGCACGAGCGTGGGGCTGAAGTACTTGGGGAGCCAGGCCGCGATGTTCACGTAGACGTTCGGCCACTTCGTCGCGACGGCGAGCATCTCGTCCACCCAGGGGTAGCCGGTGTGCGTCCCGATGAGGGTGAGGTCGGGGAAGTCGCACGCGATGCGGTCGAGCTGCATCGGGCGACCGTGCTCGCTGGGCATCGCCTCGAGGACGTGCCCCGTCTGCATGGAGCAGGGCACGCCGAGCTCCTCGCACTTGGCGTACAGCGGGTACATCTTGCGGTCGTCGAGGCCGATGTCCCAGCCGTAGACGTGGACGTAGACCCCCTTGAAGCCGTGCTCCTTCACGTCGACCTCGAGCTTGTCGAGGCTCGTGCGGATGCGGCCCGGGTCGTAGTCGCACAACCCGTACACGCGGCCGGGATACCGACGGGACAGCTCCGCGATCCGGTGGGTCATGTCGATCGCGAACCGCACCTGGCGCTTGTAGGACCACGCGAGCAGGTCGGTCGCCAGCACGGTCTGCACGCCCGCCGCGTCCATCGCGGCGATGAGCGCGTCGCCGTCTTCGTAGCCCTCGCCCCAGGCGGCTTCCACCCGACACTTCAGCTCGCCCGGCGAGTTCGTGGCCTGGACCCAGCTCTGCTTCCACTCCTCGAGCAGCAGGGGGAAGAGGCAGTCGATCGCGCGTCCTTCGGTCATGGTCTCGGTCCTCACGCGTGCTGATACACGGGCGGGCGACGGGCGACGAACGCCTCGATGCCCTCGTTGGCGTCCCGGGTGGACATGAGCTCGTCGAGGTAGAGCCTCTCGAGCGCGGGGAGATCGGTGTCGAGGCGGCGGACCAGCGACATGCGCGCGGCGCGCTCGGCGAATCGGAGGGAGCCGGCGCTCATGGGCGCCAGGCGCTCGGCGAGGGCGCGCCACCAGGCCTCGGGGGCGTCGGTGACGGCGTTCACGAGCCCCATCGCCGCCGCCTCGTCCGCCGTCACGGACCGGCCCGACACGCACAGATCGAGGGCTGCGCCCCCGCCGACCCGCCAAGGGAGCAGCAGCGAGGCCATGGGCGGGAACACCGCCAGCTGGATCTCCGGCTGGCCGAGCTTCGCGTCCGGGGTGGCGACGATCCAGGTGCACCACGAGGCCAGCTCGAGGCCCCCGCCGAGGCACTGCCCCGAGACGACGGCGCACGTGGGGACGGCCAGGTCGGCGAGCCGGCGGAAGAGCCCGTGGAACGTCGACAGCATGTCGGCGGCCTGCTCCCGGCGGTGCTCCTCGACGCTCGCGCCGAAGCAGAAGTGACGCCCCGCCCCCTCGAAGACCACGAGCTTGGTGGACGGCGTCACGTGCGCGTCCAGGGCGCCTTCGATCGCGCCGATCATGGCCGCGTCGAGGATGTTGGCCTTGGGGCGGTCCAGCAGCAGGTGGAGGACGTCGCCCTCGGTCGTGGCGCGGATCATGGGTCCCCCGAGGTCTTCCGGGTGTAGACGACGACGTAGGACGGGCACACGGACGCCGCGCAGGTCCTGCACTCATCCGCGAAGTTGCCCGGCGACAGGGTCTCGAGGCGCACCTCGAAGCCCGCGTCCCGATACGTGGCCTGGGCCTCCCGGGCGCGCTCCAGGTCGGCGAGGTGACGACGCACCCAGCCCGCCTGCACGAGCTCCTCGTTGGAGAGGACGCCCCGATCGTCGGCCGTCGTCACGCGGTCGCCGACGCTCCGGCGGACGGCGCGGGCCGACTCGCCAGGCGCTGGAGCCGCTGCCGGCCCAGGATCGCCGCCCCGAGGGCCGCGACGTACTGGCAGTCGTCGCCCGCGGGGACGTGCACCGCGTGGCCCAGGTTCTTCTCCACGGCGTCGGCCATCGTCTGGAACCGCATCACGCCGCCGATGAGGGTGTAGCCCGGCTTCGCCTTGATGCGCCGGAGCAGCTGCACGACGCGGGTGGTCAGCGACTCGATGGCGCCCTGCATGATGTCGCCCGGCGGGGTGCCGAGGGACAGGTGGTTGATCACCTCGGACTCCGCGAACACGGCGCAGACGCCCGAGATCGGCACGGCGTCGCGCGACGTCTGCATGACGGCGCCGACCTCCTCCACGCCGTAGCCCATGTACCGCGCGGTCTTCTCCAGGAAGGCCCCCGTGCCCGCGGCGCACTTGTCGTTCAGGCGGAAGGCCTCGACCTTCGCGGCGTCGTCGATGCGGCTCGCCTTCATGGTCTGGCCGCCGATGTCGAGCACGGTGCGCGTGTCCGGGAAGTGGAAGTTCGCGCCCCGGGCGGTGGCCGTGAGATCGGTGACGGCGACGTCCTTGAACGCCACGCGGTGCCGCCCGATGCCCGTCGCCACGACGTAGCCCACGTCGTCCTCCGAGACCCCCGCGGCGGTGAGGCAGTCGTCGTAGGTGGCGCGCGCGACCTCGGCCAGGCGGAACCCGGTCGGCCGCATGGCCTGGGCGAGGACGTCGCCCTCGTCGTCGAAGAGGACGGCCTTGCAGTAGGTGGATCCGACGTCGACGCCGGCGGTGACGGTCATGACGCCTCCTTCGCGGGGGTCCGGCCCGCCTGGATGCGGTCGAGGGCGAACAGGGCCGCCCCGAGCGCGCCGATGTACTGGCAGTCGTCGCTGACGTTGAGCTTCACGCCGCCGCGCTGCTGGAGCGCCTCGACCATGGCGGGGTTGCGGGAGACGCCGCCGGTGAAGGTCACCTCGTCCTCCACGCCGACGCGGCGCATGAGCCCGAAGGAGCGGGTGGCGATCGACTTGTGCACCCCCCACAGGATGTCCTCGATCTTCTTGCCCTTGCCGAGCCAGGACAGCACCTCCGACTCCGCGAACACGGTGCACGTCGTGCTGATCTTCACGGGGTGGCTCGACTTCAGCGCGGTGTCGCCGAGGTCGTCGATGGGGATGTCGAGCGCCGCCGAGGCCGCCCCGAGGAACCGACCGGTCCCCGCCGCGCACTTGTCGTTCATGCAGAAGTCGACGATCTCGCCCGTGGGAGAGACGGAGATTGCCTTGGTGTCCTGCCCCCCCATGTCCACGACGGTGCGCGTGTTCGGGAACAGGTGGACCGCGCCCCGGGCGTGGCAGCTGATCTCGGTGACCTGATCGTTGCCGAACGTGACCCGGTAGCGGCCGTAGCCGGTGCCGATGACGTACTCGACCTCCTGCTCGCTCAGGTTCTTCGCCCGCAGCGCCTCGTCGAAGGCGTTCTGGGCCGCCTGCACGACGTTCGCGCCGGTGTCGACCAGCGACCTCCCGACGATGGCCCCGGCCTCGTCGATGATGACGGCCTTGGTCTGGGTGGACCCGACGTCTACTCCGCCTGCGTACGCCATCACATCGCTCCTGCAGCAGCCTGCTGCTTCTTGGAGTTCAGGCCCTCGAAGAACGCGTCGATGCGGTTCTTCAGCTGGGCCTCGGAGACCACGCGCCGGTCCATCATGTCGCTCTCGATGAACAGGCTCGAGATGCCGGTCTCGGCCATCAGCGCGCGCCGGCTGTCGGCGAGCCCCGTGGAGACCGTCCGGCAGCTCTTGATCGGGTGGAAGACGACGCCGTCGATGCCGAAGCGCTCGATGGAGTTCTTCACCATCGTGGTCTGGTCGAACATCGAGTCCATCGCGTCGCGGACGCTCAGGAGCACGCCCTCCGCGAGGGACGGGATGGGGTCGGCCAGGTCGTACTGATGGCCGCAGTTTGCGCCCCCCGACGCGAACCACAGGTAGGTGGAGTGCACGAAGGTGCCGCCCCAGTCGCTGAACAGCTCGTTGAACCGCCGGAAGATCGGGTAGCAGGGCACCCCCACGAAGGCGAGGCGGTGGTGCTCGTCGCCGGTGGTGCCGATGCCGTGGGCGGCCTTGTACTCCATCTCCTCGACGAGGTCTTCGAAGTACCGCGCGCCCTCGGGCGTGCCCCGCAGCCCGTTCGCGACGCCGAGGTAGATGGTGCCGTCCGTCAGCGCGTTGAAGAGGGCGGGCGACGCCGCGTTGAGCTCGAGGATGCGGGCCCAGCACCGGCTCATGGTGTTGGCGTGCCGCATGGTCTCGCGCAGCTTGTCGATGTCGAACTTCGTGCCCGTCACCTGCTCGCAGGTGGCGATCAGCTCGCGGATCTGGGTCTCGACGTAGCGCCGGTCGTTCTCGAACGTCGGGTCGCCGGGCTTGGTGTGCAGCCCCAGGCGGCGGTGCCCGGGCACGTCGAGCGTGACGATGGGGACGTGGTGCATCCGCTCCCAGATCTCCGCCCACTTGACGTACGTGTTGCAGGCGTTGGTGTAGACGGCCATGGACGGCTTCGGGATGCGGCCCATCGGGTGCTTGCCCCGCCGCAGCTGCACGGCCACGTCCGCCTTCACGTAGCCGCAGATGTCGGGCGAATAGCCGTAGTCCTCGGCCTCGGAGAGGTACTCGTGGGCGACCCGCCGCACCGCCAGCTGCAGGGAGCTGATCTCGGGGAACGAGACCCGCATGTCGAAGGCCTTGAGGATCTCGTTGAAGCTCCCCATCACGAAGACGTAGGCGGCCCGCTCGCCCCGCTCGGCGGCGGCGCTGAGGTCGTCGAACCAGTCCCGGAACAGGGCCGCGCCGTCTCGGTTTCCGCGGCCGACGATGGATTCGGATGGGGTCATGGGGTCCTCCGGGCTCAGCCGAACAGCAGGTTCTCGACGAACGTCTCGACCTGGAGCTCCAGGGAGCCGAAGTTCGTCATGTTCTCTTCGAATTCCGACAGGAAGTACGGGACCTTGCGGCCGTCGAGCTCGAGCACGTACGCGACCTGCTCCTCGAGGCCCGGCTCGCACATCTTCGCGGCGGTGAGGACCACGGCCCCCGCCTTCGCGGCCTCGACGCGCTTCATGAGCATCGCCTCCTTGGGCTTGCGGTCGTCGTGCTGCACGGGGCTGTGGCTGGAGGTCTCGAGGTAGGCGTGCGCGAGGGCGAAGAGCGGCTCATCGGAGGCGGGGACGTCCTCCAGGAGCCACCTCAGGCCGATGAGGAAGTCGTCGTCGACCACGTAGCAGGAGCGCCCGACCATGCGGATGAGGTCGAGCGGGGGCTGCTCGCAGAAGGCGCCCTCGAAGACCACGCGGATGCGGTCCTCCGGCTTCGCGTCCACGGCGCGGATCATGGGCAGGGCCGCCTCGAGGAGGTCGATGTGCTCCTCCACGGGGATGCGTCCGCCGATGGCGACGAGGGCATACGCGTCCTCGGCGGCGATCTTCCAGGGGGCGTCGCGCTTGACGGCGTACAGCTCGCGGACCAGGGCCCGGCTGCGGTTGAAGAGCGCGGTGCTCGCCCGGAGGGCCTCGGGGGTGACGGGCCGCCCGGAGACCTCGCCCGCGACGTCGGCGAGGCGACCGTATTCGTCGGCGAGGTAGCGGGCGCTGCCGGAGGAGGTGGCGTTCTGGGGCAGGTAGAGGATCTCGCAGGGGTAGTCGTGGTTGCGGCCCCAGATCGCGGCGAGGTTGCGGGCGGCGTCGCAGATGGGGTGGGACACGAACATGTCGAGCGTCACGCGCCCGGACAGGGACAGCTCCAGCGACGTCTTGAGGATGCTGCACAGGTAGGACCCGAACCGGCTGTCGGCGTCGTTGGGCTCGACGGGGGCCCCGCAGACCTTGAGCGGGAGCATCCCGGCGGCGTGGGCGATCTCCACGGGGAAGTACACCTGGAAGTGGCCCAGGACCGTGCCGCCCGCGTCGCGCCAGCGCTCGACCATCGAGAAGTCGCCCTCCTCGATCGCGTCGCGGCACTCGTACAGCAGCTCCGAGAGGGGCCGTCCGCGCCAGGCGTCGAATACGCGGGTCGTGATCGTCATCGCTGCTCCTCGGCTCAAGGTGCCCCGCCAGGGGTCGGAGTGCTCCGAGCAGACCAGCCGTGCAGAAAACTGCATATGTCGATCGTCATAATGCAGAATATTTCCTGCGCCCAAGCTGCGGCGCAGGACGGAGTGCACGTGAGCGCGGTCGTGGGAGAGCTTCAACAGCGGGTCGGGGGGCGGGTGCGTGCCCGTCGCCACGAGCGGGGCGACAGCGTCCGCGGCCTCGCCGAGCGCGCCGGGCTGAGCGCGCGGTTCCTGTCGGACGTGGAGACGGGCAAGGCCAACATCTCGGTGGCTCGCCTCGCGGGCATCGCCGACGCCCTCGAGGTCCCGCTGACGTCGCTGCTGCGGCCGACGCGGTCGGGGGCGCGCGCGAAGATCGAGGCGCTGCTGGCCTCGTGCAGCGAGGGGGAGCTGCGGAGTCTGGTCCCCGTCGTCGGGGCCGCGCTCGGGCGCCGGACGCCGCGCATCACGGCGCTGCTGGGGGTCCGCGGGGCGGGGAAGAGCACGGTCGGCGCGCGGCTCGCGGAGCGGCTGGGGGTGCCCTTCGTGGAGCTCGACGCGGCCATCGAGGCCCGGGCGGGCATGCCCCTGGCGGACGTGTTCACGCTGCACGGCGAGGGCTACTACCGGGACCTCGAGACGGAGGCGTTCCGCGCGCTGGTGGAGGCCGACGAGCCCTGCGTCGTGGCCCTGCCGGGCGGGATCGTGAGCTCCGAGGCGTCGCGCGCGCTGCTGCGAGGGAGCTGCCGCAGCGTGTGGCTCACCGCGACGCCCGAGGACCACTGGAACCGCGTGTTCGCCCAAGGCGACACGCGCCCGATGACCGGGCTCACCGACCCGATGGCCGACTTGCGCGACCTGATTCGACGTCGGGAGCCCCTGTACCGCCGCGCCGAGGTGGTGGTGGACACGTCCGGGGTCGATCCCGACGACGTCGTGGCCGCCGTGCTCGCGGGCCTCGAGGCAGAACCATGAAGATCCACTGTTGGCAGATGACCGAACCCGGGCGCCCCATGGAGCGCACGGAGCGCGCCTTCGACCCCGGCTCGCTCGCCGACGGGCAGGCGTTGGTGGAGGTCGCGGGCTGCGGGGTCTGCCACACGGACCTGGGGTTCCTCTACGACGGCGTGCGCACGCGGCACGCGCTGCCGCTCACGCTGGGGCACGAGATCGCGGGGCGGGTGGTGGCTGCGGGGGCGGAGTCGTCGGCCCTGGTGGGTCGGGCGGTGGTCGTGCCGGCGGTGATCCCCTGCGGCGACTGCGAGGCCTGCGCGGCGGGGCGGGGGGCGGTCTGCGGCGCGCAGTTCTTCCCCGGCAACGACGACCACGGCGGGTTCGCGTCGCACGTGGTGGTCCCGGCGCGGGGGCTGTGCGTGGTGGAGGAGGAGCGCCTGGCGGCGTCCGGGGTCCCGCTGTCTGCGCTGTCGGTGGTCGCGGACGCCGTCACCACGCCGTACCAGGCGATCCTGAACGCGGACCTGAGACCGGGGGACGTCGCGGTGTTCATCGGCGTGGGCGGGGTGGGGAACTTCGGGGTGCAGATCGCGGCTCACCGCGGGGCGCACGTGGTCGCGATCGACGTGGACGAGCGGAGGCTCGAGGGGGCCCGCGGGGCGTCGCTGCGCATCCGGTCGTCGGACGACCTGCGGGGCATCAAGGAGCAGATCCGCGGCTGGGCGAAGGAGCGCGGGCTGCCCGGGAGCGGGTGGAAGATCTTCGAGACGTCGGGGCACCCGGCGGGGCAGGCATTGGCGTTCGCGCTGCTGGGGTACGACGCGCACCTCGCCGTGGTGGGCTACACGCGGGAGAAGATCTCGGTGCGACTGAGCAACCTCATGGCGTTCGACGCGACGATGCGCGGGACCTGGGGGTGCCTGCCGGAGCACTACCCCGCGGTGGTGGACCTGGTGCTGTCGGGCGCGGTGGTGCTCGACGACTTCATCGAAGCCCGCGCGATGAGCCGGATCAACGAGACGTTCGAGGCGCTCCAGGCGCACCGGATGACCGTGCGGCCGGTGATGATCCCGGACTTCGTCGCGGCGTAGGGTGGACAGGGAGCCGGCGGAACGGCTCGTTCACCCCCCCCCGTGACCGGACGGCGGTCACCGCAACACCCGAACGAAGCGTTCACCCCCCGCCGGGACCGTCCGCTTAGAACGGGGGCGGGGGTGCGCTCTTCTTCGCCGGCCGATCCCTAAGGTGCCGCTCGAACATCGCCGAGAGCAGCCCCGCGGCCCGCTCGCCGAGGTGCACTCCGTCGGTGAGCAACGAGTAGCCGCCTTCCGCGCCCGCCTCATCCCAGGTCCGGCCCCGCAGGTAGCGACGCGCGATCGCCCGCAGCATGGGCCCACGCCGGTCGCCGGGGACATAGACCGGGCCGCCGTCTCGGATCTCGGAAGAAAGGAGCCGGTGCACAGGGAGCACGTCGAGCTTCTCGGTGCGGCCGATCATCCCCACCACGGCGTTGTGCGCGGCGAGGATGCCGTCGACCTCCCCCTGCTTCGCCTCGCCGAGGGGCGGGATCGTGCAGAGGATGACCTCGGCGTGGGTCCCCTCCTTGAGCCGACGGACGATCTCCCGCAGCTGCCCTTCGTACCACCCGATGTCCGGCGCCTGCGGGAGCCCCCCGCTCTTCACGTACTCGGCCGCGTCGTCGGGATGGCAGGCCGCCATGACGTCGTTGCTGCCCACCAGGACGATCGCGTAGTCGGGGTCGCACGCGATCACCGGCTCGAGGCGCTGGGCGACGTTCCAGGCCACGTCGCCGTTGTGCCCGGCGTTGATGAAGAGCCAGCCCTCCATCCCCATCCGCATGCGGAGCTTCTTGACCCAGTCGGCGCCCACCCGGCCGTGGGTGTGGCTGTCGCCGAGGCACGCCACGAGGGTCTCGCCGGGGGTGCGCGGACGCCCCAGGAACTCCTCGGCGCCGTCTGGCGCGGGCTCGCTGATGGAGCGAATGAGGTACAGGAGCAGCGCGACGGCGACGGTCGGCAGCACTCCCAGGGCGATCCACAACGCCAATCGATCCCTCCGTGCAACACCCCGGCGCTTCGCGGGACACCTAGAATACCCCCCAGAGGAGAGGAACCCCCGTGCACGCAGTCATCGTCGGCAACGGCATCACCGGCGTGACCGCCGCTCGGCACCTGCGCAAGCAGTCGTCGGACGTCCGGATCACGATGATCTCCGGCGAGTCGGACCACCACTGGTCCCGGCCCGCCCTCATGTACATCTACATGGGCCACATGCGGTATCGGGACACGAAGCCGTACGAGGACCACTTCTGGCGGCGCAACCGCATCGACCTGGTGAACGGCTGGGTCACCCTCATCGACACCGCGAACAAGGCCGTGATCGTCGACGGTCAGCGGGCCATCCCCTACGACGTCCTGCTCCTCGCCACGGGCAGCAAGCCGAACAAGTTCGGGTGGCCCGGCCAGGATCTGCACGGCGTCTCCGGCATGTACAGCCTCCAGGACCTCGCCGCCATCGAGGCGCGGTCGCCGCACTTCGACCACGGGTGCATCGTGGGGGGCGGCCTCATCGGCATCGAGCTCGCCGAGATGCTGCACGTGCGGGGCAAGAAGGTGACCTTCCTCGTGCGCGAGCAGGGGTACTGGAACCAGGTCCTGCCCCACGAGGAGTCGGCGATGGTGGTCCGGGTCATCCGGGCGGAGCACATCGACCTGCGCCTGAAGACCGAGCTCAAGGAGATCGAGGGCGACGACTCGGGCACCGTCTGCGCGGTCCACACGAGCGACGAGGACCGCATCCCCGTCGGGTTCGTGGGGCTCACCGCGGGCGTCCGGCCCAACCTCATGGCGCTCCAAGGCAGCGACATCGAGACGGGCCGCGGGGTGCTCGTCGACGACCAGCTGCGCACCAACGTCGACGGAGTCTTCGCGGCCGGGGACTGCGCCGAGATCAAGACCCCCGAGGGCCACCGAAACCGCATCACTGCGGTCTGGTACACGGGCCGGATGATGGGCGAGGTGGTGGCCCGCAACATGCTCGGGGCGAGCGACGACTACGACCCCGGCATCTGGTTCAACTCGGCCAAGTTCTTCGACCTCGAGTACCAGGTGTACGGCACCGTCCCCGGCGGCACCGCCCACGAGCGAGGGGAAGACAAGCCCTCGGTCTACTGGGAGCACCCGAACGGACTGAGCTCCCTGCGCATCGTCCACGATGACGGCGCCGTGATCGGCGTCAACTGCATGGGGATCCGGTTCCGCCACCGCGTGTGCGAGCGGTGGATCGCGGAGACGCGCTCCCTCGACCACGTGCTCGCGAACCTCCGCGACGCGCACTTCGACCCCGAGTTCTACTCGTCGCACTACAAGGCGATCCGCGCCACGATGGGAGGTGCCTCGTGAGCGCCCTGGTCCAGATCGGAAACCCGTCGTCCGTGGATCGTGTGGGGAGCGAGGCGCGCACCCACTCCGCCTTCGAGAAGCTCTTGCTGGTCGTGGTCGGCCTGGGGACCGCGGCGGTGCTGTTCGCCCTGTTCCGACCGGGCGCGATCCCGCCGAAGCTCGGCGTCGTCGTGTTCGCCGCGATCGGCGTCGCCGGCGGGCTGTACTACTTCGTCGCCTACAGGGACACGACGCCGGGCATCAAGAACCACGGGGTGTTCCACTCGAGCACGTCGAACCGCGGGACCTGGGGCTGGGTGCTGGGGGTGGCGATCACCGGGTTCTACGTCGCGCTGTACTGGCACGGGACGTCGCTGAGCGGCGCGTACGGGCTCTTGGATCCCCTCGCCATGGCGCTCACCGGCGCGGCCGCCGATCAGTGGTTCCTGTACGGGTTCCTGTACACCGGCAGCGTCCTGGTCTTCGGCGTCCGCATGGCGATGAAGTACCGCCACAACCGGTATCAGCTCATCCGCACGGCGTCGGTCGCGTTCTTCCAGCTCGGCTTCGCGTTCCTGCTGCCGCTGATGCTGAAGAAGATCGACCAGAACGAGTTCTACTTCACCTACTTCTGGCCGCTGAAGCCGGACTACCTGCTGCCGTTCGACTACGTCATGGGCGACGCGGGCTACGTCGCCAAGGAGTACTCGGGGTTCGCGCTGGGGCGGGCGATGATCCTGTGGGGCGCGGCGATGTCGCTCGTGGGGGTGCCGGTCCTGACGTACTTCTTCGGCAAGCGCTGGTACTGCAGCTGGGTGTGCGGCTGCGGCGGCTTGGCGGAGACGCTGGGCGATCCCTGGCGCCAGCTGAGCGACAAGAGCGAGAAGGCCTGGCGCATCGAGCGCTGGATGATCCACGGGGTCTTGGTCTTCATCGTCGGCTTCACCGTCCTGCTGTGGGTCAACGACCTGGGGGGGCGCAAGCTGCTCGGCAGCGACGGCAGCGGCATCTTCTGGAAGACCTACGGCTTCTTCATCGTCATGGCGTTCAGCGGCGTGATCGGCGTCGGGTTCTATCCGTTGATGGGGAGCCGCGTGTGGTGCCGGTTCGGGTGCCCCCAGGCCGCGATCCTGGGCCTGTTCCAGCGCTTCTTCAGTCGCTTCCGCATCACCACGAACGGGGGCCAGTGCATCAGCTGCGGCAACTGCTCGACGTACTGCGAGATGGGGATCGACGTGCGGGCCTACGCCCAGCGGGGCGACAACATCGTGCGCGCCAGCTGCGTGGGCTGCGGAGTCTGCGCGGCGGTCTGCCCCCGAGGGGTCCTGCGGCTCGAGAACGGCGAGCGGACCGACCGGTTCGAGGGCGCCGACGCCCCGGTGAACGACTTCCTGATCGCCATCCGCAAGTAGAGCGGGTCCGCCCGGGCCGGGCGCCGAGGGCCTCAGGGTGGCCAGAACCGAGGGGGGATCGGCGATCCTGGCCCAGTTCTGGCCGCACCCCGGCCAGAACCGAGGGGGGATCGGCGATCCTGGGCCGGTTCTGGCCGCACCCCGGCCAGAACCGAGGGGGGATCGGCGATCCTGGCCCAGTTCTGGCCGCACCCCGGCCAGAACCGAGGGGGGATCGGCGATCCTGGCCCAGTTCTGGCCGCACCCCGGCCAGAACCGAGGGGGGATAAACGATCCTCCTGATCGCGATCCGCACGTGGAGTGCAGCCTGCGCACCGACCGCCCGACCTCTACTCGTAGGGCTCCCAAGAACGATGCCGCCGCATGCCGTCTTGGGGGATCCAGCTCCCGCGGTGCTTCAACAGGATGACCGTGCGCTGCACGTCGCCGTCGATCCGGATCGTGCCGCCCGCAGGCCACCAGTCGCTGTCCGCTTCGGCCGTGAGGCGATACTCCCGCCCCTTCACCAACGCCCGCGGCTCCCCCCCGCCGCACGGCGGCACGGCGGCCAGGACGACGCGCCCCTCGGCGTCTGCCGTGGCCCCGCTGACGGAGCAGGGCACCCCGACGGCGTCCACCTCCGAGACGAGCACGCGGGCGCCCCACGCGGGCATCAGGCGACCGACGTAGTTGCGTACGAAGACGTGGGCGCGGATCTCGGGCGGCTCGGCGGGGACGTCTCGGTCGTGGGGCAGCAACCGCAGGGCCACCTTCTTCGTGTCGCGGTCCACCTTCACAGACGCCGACCAGCCCGCGATCTCGGCCCGCACCTCCACCGGGCAGTCGGGGCTCGCCACGTCCTCCGGCCGCAGGGTGAACCGCCCCTCCAGCCCGGACAGCGTCTCCACCGGAGCGGTCCCCTCGCAGCTGGGGTGCGTCGTCACCAGCGCCCCCATGACGACGTCGTCCTCCCCCTCCGACGGCAGCATCACGACGCCTTCGACCGCCACCGGCCCCTCGGCCTCGAACGTCGACGGTCGGGGCCCGAACGCGTCCGTCAGGGGGCTCCCGCCGACCCACACCACCACCAGCAGCAACCACCTCACGATCCCGTTCTACCCCGCCGGAGCCGCCCCGCTATCGTGATCTCGTGCGCTGCATGGTCGCCCTCCTCCTGCTCACCGCGTGCGCCCACGGCCCCGACGCCCTGGAGCCCACCGCCGAGGGCGCCGAGGACACCTCCTACTCCCTCCTCACCGCGTCGGCCGCGCCCCCCGAGGCGCGCGCCCCTCGCCTCGATCGGGCTCGCTGCGACGATCCCGCCGCCGCCGTCGTGGTCGGCGCCATGGCCTACGGGACCTACCACCCCCCCACGCCCGCCTCCATCCGCGCCTGGCGCACGTTCCTGGGCGCGCCGGACGACCTCACCCGCGCCGAGCAGCACCGGATCCTCGAGCTCGCCGTGCACATGGGGCCCCCCGGGCCGGATCTGTCCGCCGAGACGAAGCGAACCCTCAAGGAGCGCTGGCGTCGGGACGGAGCCATCGACCAGGTCCTGATCGGCGCGACGATCGACGTCCCCGTGTGCGCCGAGGAGGTCGCGACCGTCGCCGCCCGCCTCGGGCTGGGGGTGCTCGACGACCCCGGCGACGTCGCCTCCGCGCGGGAGATCACGGCCATGCTCGTCGCGACCTACGGCCCCCTCGAGGCCGTCCCGGACCTCGCCTGGCACTCCGCCCTGCACTCCCTCGAGGCCATGGAGATGGGCCGCAGGATCCAGGAGCTCTTCGAGTCTCCCGACACCGAGATCGACACCGTCGACGCGAACCTCTAGTCCCCGGAACCCGATGCTCGACCCCCGCCACGCCACGCTCTTCCTCGTGCTCCTGGTCGGCTGCGCCCCGCCCCAGCCCACCACGTACGTCACCTACAACGCGGGCCTCGCGGTCGGCTTCGTCCCCGCCGCGAACGAGCGGGCCCCCGGGACCTCCGAGGCCGTCGCCGCCCTGGACGCCGACGTCGTGTGCCTCCAGGAGTACTGGGAGCCCGAGCACATCGCCTTGATCGACGCGGCGGCGGCCGACGCGTTCCCCGACCGCCTGTTCCCGGACCCCGCCCCGGAGGTCCTCCCCGCCCCCGCGTGCCTCCCCACCGAGGCCGACCCCGACGTCAACGACATCGACGCGCTGGTCACCTGCATCGACGAGTCCTGCGGCGACGCGTGCGGCGATGACCTGCCGGACTGCGTCCTCTCGGAGTGCGCCTTGGAGTTCCTCGGCCTCGAGAAGGACTGCCTCCGCTGCGTGCAGGCAAACGTCAGCGACACCCCCCAGGGCATCCGGGAGACCTGCACCACCGAGGCCACCGAGTACGTATACGGCGGCTCCTTCGGCACCGGGATCCTCTCGAGCCTGCCCATGACGCCGCACGACCCGCTCCTCCTGTCGTCGACCACCACCCGACGCTCGCTGCTGCACGCCGTGGTCGAGGCCCCCGAGGGCGACGTCGACGTGTTCTGCACGCACCTCACGGCCGTCTTCTCGCTCATCCCCTACCCCCGCGAAGAGGGCAGCTGGGCCGAGGAGCAGGCGGCCCAGGTCACGGCGATGCGGGACTTCATCGCCGCCGAGGCCGTGAGCGACCGCGTCGTGCTCCTGGGCGACATGAACGCGGGCCCGCCGGTGCGCGCCAACGAGGAGGAGCAGCTCGCCAACTGGGAGGCGCTGGCCGAAGGCTGGGAGGTCCCCTTCGTGGACATCGATCAGCGCTGCACCTTCTGCCCCGACAACGCGCTCTCGAGCGTCGACTCCGACGCCCGCGGGCGCCTCATCGACCACGTCATGTTCCAGGGCTTCGAGGGCCGCACCAAGACCCCCGATCGCGTCCTGGACGACGCGTTCGGCACCGAGAGCTGCGGGGCGCCGATCGCGGGCGCGTACTCCGATCACTACGGCGTCTCCGTGACGGTGGAGCCGTGACCCTGCGCCCCCTCGCCGCCCTCGTCGCCGGGCGCCGACGCCCCCTCCCCGGGGCCGCCTACTGCTCCTCGGGCTCGTCGCCCCGGCAGGGCCCGCCGTAGTCGACCGTGGTCCCCGAGCAGTTCGCGTGGCAGGGGTTGTCGTAGGTCACCTCGTCGTCGCCGCAGACCTGCGAGAAGTGGTCGTTGCAGTGCGCGAGGCACTCGGCCTCGTCGCAGCCGACGAGCGTGGTCCCCAGCAGGGCGAGCAGTGGAACGAGGCGGGTCACGAGGCGGTCTTCTCCAGGCGGAGGGGGCCCGTCCGGGCGAGCAGTCGCTCGGGCACCAGGGGGCCGGACGTGTCGATGAGGGCTCCCTCGCGGAACCGGTGGATTCGGCCGACGTCGCCCCCGGGGCCGGTCTCGGACCGCCAGTCGGCGCCCTCGAGGGCGGCGGTCATGTCCCGCCTGCCCGCGTCGCGACGTTCGCGGATCGCCCGTCGGCTGAAGTCCACGGGATCGAGCCACAGCAGGTCCCCCGTGCGGCCGTTCTCCACGTAGAGCACGCTCGTGCGCGCCCCCGCCATGGCCCCCGGCCCGCTCCACTCCCCGCCGTCGGCGTCCACGGCGGCGAGGGTCAGCCGCTGGCGGAGGTCGCGCATGGCGGCCTCGACGCGCCCCGTGAAGTGGATCTGGTCGCGACGGATCAGCGAGAAGGGCAGGTTCCGCGGAAGCCAGCCGTCCTGGCCCCAGAGGTCCACCACCACCACCAGGGCCCCCTGCGACCCCAGCTCGCCCGCGAGCAGCTCCGCGAGGACGGGATCGAGCGGGTTGCAGCCCACGAGGCCGCCCTCCCAGTACATCTCGCCGTCGATGCGCACGCCGGGGGCCCCGGGAGGCATCGCTCCGCTCGCCACCACGTGGTCCGCGGTGATGGGCTCCCGCGACGAGTCGAACCAGCGCAGGACCCCTCGACGCACGTCGCTCGCCCCCACGGACAGACGAACGCCGCCGGGCGCGTTCACGCGCTCGAGGTCCGCCACCGCGTCGATCGTCGCGTAGAGGGGCTTGCTCGAATAGAAGCTGTCGCTGCCCACTGCCCCGTCGGGCTTCATGAGGAACGGCACCAACGCGGGCTCGAAGAAGTTGGCCTTGCCCGCGAGCGCGGCCATGGACGTCGCCGTCTTCATCGCCTGGCGGAAGAACGGGGGCAGGGCCGCCCCCATCGCGTCGGTGACGTCGTAGGGGTCCGCCAGCATCGACCAGAGCTTGTCGAGGGCCGCCCCCCGGTCCGCCGGCGCGTTGCCCGCCATCGCCACGCCGTTGAGGGCCCCGGACGAGATCCCGAGGATCCAATCCGGGGTCAGCCCGGCGTCCACGAGGCCCTGCAGGACGCCCACCTGGTACGCCCCCTTCGCCCCGCCGCCCTGGAGCAGGACGACCACGTCGGGGCGGGTGTCGGCAGGCGCGTCCGTCATCCGGCGTACATTACCTGCGCCGACCCCAGCCCGAGCCACCCTCGGTGTAACGCCGTCCCTCCGGCCGAGACTCCTCACTCATGAGATCGCTCCCGCTGCTCCTCGCCCTCGCCCTCCCCGCCTGCGCGGCCATCCCCAAGGGCATCGTCGCCGCCGACCAGAGCGAGAAGCCGTCGGAGCTGGTGGAGGGGTCGCCGCTCTACTCGATCATCGCCCGCGGGGCCATCGCGCCCATCGATCACCCCACCTGGACCGACCACGCCGGAGCGGCGGCGGACATGGCCCCCGAAGAGCCCGTGATCGTCGTCTCCGATGCCGCGCTGGGGGGGGCGGGCGACGACGTCCGCGTCTACTCGACCTGGTACCTCGAGGGCCACGAGATCGTGAACGACCACGTCGCGGAGACGCCCATCGCCGTCACCTGGTGACCGCTGGTGCAGGCGGGTGTCGTGTACGCCCGCGAATACAGCGAGATCACCCCCACCGGCCGCGAGGTCACCCACACCCTGAGCCTCATGGCGTCGGGGAACCTGTGGCGCGACGCCCTCGTCATGTACGACCGCCAGACGAAGTCGCTGTGGACGCAGCACGACGGGCGCGCCATCAAGGGCCGATCGCAGGAGGCGGGCCGTCGCCTCGCCGCGCTGCCCTCGGAGAAGATGACGTACGCCGACGCCCTCGCGCGCTACCCCGAGGCCAAGGTCCTCGTGAAGAAGTCGGGCCTGCTGGGGAAGGGCACGGAGTCCATCTACGACGACTACCTCGCCCGCACCGACCAGCTCGGCCTCTTCGGCACGGAGGTCCCCACGGACCGCATCGCGGGCAAGGACCTGGTGCTCGGCGTGGTGCTCGACCAGCCGCACGCGATCTCGCTCCCCGTCCTCGCGGCCGAGGGGGGGCGGAACCTCGAGCTGGACGGGGGGACGTTCTTCGCCGTCGCCCTCGCCGACGGGCAGGACGCGCGCCTGTGGAGCACCGACCGTCGCCTCGCCGTGCTCTCGCCCTGGGTCCTGGGCGACCCCGAGGGCGCCGCGCGCTGGGACGCCGCCACCGGCCGAAAGCTCGCGGGCCCGCCCGACGTGCGCGACCTCATCGGCGTCCCCGCCCGCGTCCAGGCATGGTTCGCCTGGTACCCGGACCACCCCACCTCCGTCGTATGGTGACCGCCATGCATCGCCTCCTGCTCCCCCTCCTCCTCCTCGTCGGCTGCGACATCGTCGGCGGCGAACCCCCCGGCGACGACGACGACGTCCCGCTGCCCTGCGAGGGCGACACGGACGAGCGGCCGGTCGTGTTCGAGACCGTGGACGAGGTCCTGCTCGAGGCCGACTACCAGCCCGCCGTGACCCAAGGCATGGGCGCCGTCGTGCTCGTGCACATGATCCCCCCGGGCAACGATCGGAGCGGGTACCCCCAGCAGGTGCGCGACGAGTTCAACGACCTCGACCTCACCGTGCTGAACCTCGACCGTCGCGGCGCCGGGGAGTCCGAAGGGACGCCCGAGGACGCGTACCTCGGCCGCGGCGGCCTGTGGGACCTCGAGGCCGCGGTGGGGTTCCTCACCGGCGAGTTCGCCGCCGACTGCCCGGTGGACCCCGAGCGCATCCTGTTGGTGGGCGCCTCGAACGGGACCACGTCGGTCCTCGACTACGCGGTGGAGCACGAGGCCGACCTGCCCGACGTCGCCGGTCTGATCTTCATGTCCCCCGGCGGCTACACGCAGAACCAGAACACGATCGAGGGCAACGAGGACGTCCCCATCCAGTGGCTCTATCCCACGAACGAGCCCTTCTCGAGCGGCTTCGTGGACGACTCGGAGCGCTGGGAGTTCATCGAGCGCGGCGAGGCCCACGGCACGCGGATGTTCGACCGCGGCGACCTCGAGGCGGACACCGTGGGCGACATGGTCGACTTCATGACCGCGCTGCTGGTGGACTGAGCGATGGCCGACCCCCGCGACATCACCGACGCCGAGTGGCGCGAGCGCCTGAACCCCGACCAGTACCGGATCCTCCGCCAGAAGGGCACCGAGCGCGCCTTCACCGGCGAGTACTGGGATACGAAGGACGTGGGCACCTACGCGTGCGCCGGGTGCGGCACCCACCTCTTCCGCAGCGACGCCAAGTTCGACTCGGGCTGCGGCTGGCCGTCCTTCTACGAGCCGCTCGACGGGCTCGTCATCGAAGAGGATCGGGACACGTCGTTCGGGATGGTCCGCGTGGAGACCATGTGCCGCGCGTGCGGCGGCCACCTCGGCCACGTCTTCCCCGACGGACCCCCGCCGACCGGCCTGCGCTACTGCATCAACAGCGCGTCGATCACGCTCGTCCCGGGCGAGTAGTCACTCCGCCGAGGGCGCCTCGCCCTTCAGGAACTCGATCAACGCGGCGTGGAAGACGTCCGGCTGCTCGAGGTGCAGGAAGTGGCCGCCGTCGGCCACCTTCACGAGCTTGTAGGGCCCAGTGTAGGCCCGCGCGGAGCGGTCGAACTCGCTCGCCGGAAGCGCGCCGTCGGTGATGCCCGCGAAGGTCAGGGTGGGAACGTCGATCTTGCGGCCCAGCAGCTTCTGCTGCTTCTTCGCCCGCGCGCTCCAGGGCGCCTTGAACAGCGCCCGGTAGTACGCCAGCGCCGCCCGCAGCGTCCCCGGCTCCCGGTAGGACTCCTTCACCTCCTCGAGGCGGCCGGTCCAGTCGGTGGACGGCGACCAGGCCTTGAAGAAGAAGTCGATCCCGCGGAGCCCGCCGCGCTTCATGAACCACTCGGGGAGCCACGGCAGCTGGAAGAAGAAGAAGTGCCAGAACCCCTTGATGAGCCGCAGCTGCGGCTTCACCGAGCGGGGGTGCGGGATGGCGATCGTCACCAGCTTCTCCACGCGGTCGGGGGCCAGGCTCGTCGCCAGGTAGGAGAACATCGCGCCCCAGTCCTGCCCCACCAGGTGCGCCTCGTCCACCCCGAGCGCGTCCAACAGGCCCACGATGTCCTCGGCCAGCGTCAGCGACGAGTAGTCGGCCTTCGGCGGCGACGTGGTGGGGGCGATCCCCCGGGTGAACGGCGCGACGGCCCGAAAGCCCGCCTCGGCGAGGGCGGCGATCGTGGGACGCCAGCCCGACGCGGTGTCCGGGAAGCCGTGCGTGAGGACGACGAGCGGCCCCTCCCCCGCCTCGAGGTAGGCGACGGTCATCCCCCGGGCCTCGACGGTCCGCGAGTGGATCTCGATGAAGCCCAAAGCTACTCCCAGGCGAGCGTGTATTCGCCGGTCTCGGCCGACGTCGCGGAGACGAGGATCGTGGCGCTGCCCGCGTCCCCCAGCACGAAGTCGAGCGTCGAGAGCCCCGGCCCGACGAAGCCGTGATCGGTGCAGGTGCAGGTCTCGTCGAGCACCACCACGTACGGGTCGAACTGGAGCGACGCGACCTGGATGCCGTACAAGAAGCCCGCGTCCCCCGTCATCTGCCAGACCTGGAACGGCCAAGGCGACGTACCGGGATCGGCTTGGGTGAAGACCCCGTCCTCATCCAGGCAGTTCACCCCGTCGTGGGTGGTCGCGGACAGCGACATGTCCGCGTCCTGGAAGCCCGTCGTGCCCACCGGGATGTACCCGAGGGTGGAGCCGCCGTAGCAGAGGTCGACGCCCGGGGCGGCGTCGTCGTCGTCCCCCGCGTCGTCGTCGTCCCCCGCGTCGTCGTCGCCCGCGTCGTCGTCGTCACTCCCGTCGTCGTCGTCGGCCGCGTCGTCGTCGTCGGCCGCGTCGTCGTCGTCGGGCCCGGGGGCCGGGGCGGAGTCGTCGTCGTCCGGGCCGGGGTCGGGGATGTCGGAGAAGTCGCTGTGGATCCACTGACAGCCGGCCACCGCGCAGAGGACGATGAGCATGGCGAGGTAGGCGGGGGTCGGCTTCATGCGGGCCGCAGCTCCAGCAACGTGATCTCCTGCTCCGCGTCCAGCCGCATGGGGGGTCCCCAGAAGGTCGTGCCTCGATTGACGTACAACCACATCGTACCGACGCGATGCAGGCCTCGGGCGAACGGCAGCACCAGACGGGCGAGCCAGGTGAACGGGAAGTACTGGCCGGCGTGGGTGTGCCCGCTGAGCTGGAGGTGTGCGAGTCGGGACGCGCGGTAGGCGGTCGTGGGCTGGTGCGCGAGCAGCACCCGGATCGACGCGGGCGCCGACGCGAAGGCGGCCTCGGGGTCGCTCGCGTGTCCCTCGGCCATGCCGCCCGCGCGCTGGTCCGTGACGCCCGCCACCGTGAGCGTCGCCCCGTCGTGGTCGAGGACCACGTGGCGGTTGTTCAGGACGGTCATCCCCAGCACGGATTCGCAGTGGGCGCACCAGGACTCGACCCCCGAGTAGTACTCGTGGTTGCCCGTGACGAAGTACGTGCCGTGGCGGGAGACCAGGTGGGCGAGCGGGGCCACGTGGCCCGCCAGCCGACCGACGCTCCCGTCGACGAGGTCCCCCGTCACGGCGACGAGGTCGGCGGACAGCCCGTTGATGGTGGCCACGATGTCCGCGAACGCGTCCTCCTTCACCGACGGTCCGGCGTGCAGGTCCGAGATCTGGACGATGCGGAAGCCGTCGAGCGCCGGGGGCAGGCCGGGGATGGGCACGGGGACGGTCTCGACGGTGGGCCGACGTCGCGCCCCGACCCAAGCGGCCCCGCCCATCAGCGCCGCGGCCCCGAGGATGAACATGCTCGCGCCCTGGGACGTGAACGCGCGGCGGGCGGGATCGAAGGGCACCTCGACGGGGACGACCCGCGCCAGCAGGTCCAGGGCGAGGAGGCCTGCGTCCCGGAAGAACAGCAGCACGAAGACCAGGGAGAAGACGCCCATGCCCACGTATCCGACGTACTGCGCCGCGTCGGCCCACCACGTGCCGGTGGCGGGGATGGTCAGGAAGATGGCGGGCATGGCGAGCGCGTGCAGCACGAGCGCGCCCAGGACGACGCGGGTCGCCGCGGGCGAGAGGTCGAACGGCGCCATCAGGCGGCGCCCCACGTAGAGGTGGAGCAGGACCGACAACCCGAACACGACCGTCACGAAACCCAGCATCCGGGCCCATCCCATGCCGTCAGCATAGACTCCGCGTTCCATGCGACGTCTCGCCCTCCTGCTCCTGCTCGTCGGCTGCGCGCCCGCGTCCGCGCGGTCTCCGGTCCCCGCCGAGCCCACCATCCCCCACACGTCCTTCACGCTCGACAACGGCCTGCAGGTCGTGTTCCACGTGGACGACACCGTCCCGCTGGTGGCGGTGAACCTGAACTACAACGTCGGGGCCGCCGACGAGGCGCCGGGGCGCACGGGCTTCGCGCACCTGTTCGAGCACCTGATGTTCATGGGCACGAGTCGGGTGCCGAAGGGCAAGTTCGACAGCTGGATGGAGACGGCCGGGGGCTGGAACAACGCGTGGACCTCCGAGGACCGGACCGACTACTACGACGTGGGCCCCAAGGAGCTGCTCGAGACCCTGCTGTGGATGGAGGCCGACCGCCTCGACGCCCTCGGGGGCGACATCGACCAGCAGAAGCTCGACCTGCAGCGCGACGTGGTCCGCAACGAGCGGCGCCAGACGTCCGAGAACCGGCCCTACGGCGTGGTGCGGCTGACCCTGCCCGGGCTGCTGTACCCCCCGGGGCACCCGTACGCCCACCCCGTCATCGGCTCTCACGAGGACCTGCAGGCGGCCTCGGTGGAGGACGTGCAGACCTTCTTCGCCACCTGGTACGCCCCGCGGAACGCGTCGCTGGTCGTCACCGGCGACTTCGACGCCGCGCAGGCGGAGGCGTGGGTGCGCGCGTACTTCGGGGCCGTCACAAACCCGCCCGAGTCCCACGCGGCGAAGCGCGCGGAGGCGACCTTCGCGCGGGCGACCCCCACGCGCACCTTCGTGGAGGACCGGGTCAACGCCCCCCGGGTCCACTTCGTGGCGCGCACGGCCGCGCTGTACAGCGATCGTGACGCCGAGCTCGACATCCTCGCGACCGTCCTGGCCGAGGGGAAGGCGTCTCGCCTGCACCGCGCGCTGGTGCACCGGCAGGAGCTGGCGACCGACGTCTACGCGGGCCAGTGGTCGGGCCGGCTGGAGTCCGGGTTCATCATCTGGGCGACGGCCCGGGACGGCGTGAAGGTCGAGGAGCTGGAGGCCGCGCTGGCCGCGGAGATCGAGATCCTCCGCTCGGAGGGCCCCGTGGACGACGAGCTGCTGCGCGCCAAGGCGGGCATCGCCCACTCGTTCGCCCGGCGCATGGACGGCGTGGCCGGGCGCGCGGCCGTGATGAACAACTACCTGTCGAACCGCGGGGTCCCCGACTGGGTGTCCGCGGACCGCGCCCGGTACCAGCGAGCGACCGCCGACGGGGTGCGGGCCGCCGCCGCGCAGGCCCTCGACCCGGCCCACCGGGTGACTCTCATCGTCGTGCCTCCGTACGAGGCGGGCGAGTGATGCGCGCGGCCCCCGTCCTGCTCGCCCTCCTGCTCGGCTGCGGCTCCGGCGAGGCCCCCACGCCCGCGCCCGAGCCCACCCCGGCGCCCGCGCCCGTCCTCCCCGACGCGCGCCCCGTGATCCCCGGGAGCGAGCCCTACGCGCCTCCGATCCCGGCCCAGCTCGAGCTGCCGCCCTTCGCCGCGGCCCGGGTCCTCGAGCGGCCGACCCTCGACCTCGTCTCCGTGCGCGTGGTGGTGCCCCGCGGCGCGGCCGACGACCCCGGCGACGACTGGGGAGTGGCCGCGCTCACGGCCGAGATGATGGAGCAGGGCGCGGGCGACATGGACGGGTTCGCGCTGTCCCTCGCGGCCGAGCGCCTGGGGGCGGACATCGCGGTCGTGGCGCGACGGGACTACAGCCTCGCCACCCTCGACGTCGTCGCCTCGCAGCTGGGCCCCGCGCTGCGTCTGCTCGCCGACGTGGTGCTGCGGCCCCGGTTCGACGCCGACGAGTGGGAGCGCACGAAGGGCCTGTGGCTCGAGGATCTCGCGGCCCGGGCCTTCGAGCCGCGGTCCGTCGCCGGGGTGGCGGGCGACGTGGCCCTGTACGGCTCCGGGCACGGCTACGGGCGCCCGGTGGACGGGTTCCTCCAGAGCGTCCGGGGGCTGAAGCGGGAGGACGTAGTCGCCTTCCATCGCTCCGCCTGGCGGGTCGACGACGCCACGTTCGTGGCCGTGGGGAAGGTCACCGCCGCGGGCTTGCGCAAAGCCGTCGCCGAGGCCTTCTCGGACGTGCCGCTGCCCGACGGCCCGCGCAGCGCCCAGGGATCGCCGCGCGCCCCGACCAAGGCCTGGGGGCGGTTCGTGATCGTCGACCGGCCGAAGTCCCCCCAGACCGTCCTGCGCCTCGCCTGGCCCGGCCCGACCATGGACGCCGACGACCGCGCGCCCCTGGACCTCGTCGACTTCGTGCTCGGCGGATCGTTCACCTCGCGCCTCAACAGCAACCTGCGGGAGGACAAGGGCTACACGTACGGCGCGCGCTCCCGGCTCCCCACGACGCGCGGCGCGGGCGCGTTCGTCGCGGGGGCGGCGGTCCAGGCAGAGGTCACGGGGAAGGCGATGAAGGAGCTCCTGGCCGAGCTCGAGGGCATCGCGAAGACGGGGCCCACGGTCGAAGAGACGGCCAAGGCCCGGGCGTCGCTGCGAAACGACGACGTGCAGGCCTACGAGACGGTCGCCGGCGCGGCGGATCGGGTGGCGCTGCTCGCCGGGCTCGGGCTGCCCGCGCGCTTCGACGCGGACCACGCCGCGGCGCGATCGCGGCAGACGCCAGAGGCCGTCGCCGAGGCGGCGCGGTTCTTCTTCCCGGACCGCGCGCTCGTGGTGGCGGTGGGCGACAAGGCCGCGATCCTCGAGCAGCTCGCGGAGGAGGGGATCGACCTCGGCGAGCCGCGCATGAGCGACGCCGAAGGCGACCCGGCGAAGTAGATGGGCGTCGAGATCGAGCGCAAGTTCCTCGTCCGGGGCGACGGCTGGCGGGCGGGCGCCGACGGCGGGACGCGCCTCGAGCAGGGCTACCTGTCCACCGACCCCGACCGGGTCGTGCGCGTGCGCGTCGCGGGAGACGTCGCGCGGCTGACGGTCAAGGGCCGCGGCCCCAGCCCCGACGTGCGGCCCGAGTTCGAGTACGACATCCCCGTCGCGGAGGCCCGGGAGCTGCTGGGGCTGTGCGCGGGCGCCGTGATCCGCAAGACCCGCCATCGCCTGCCGGCGGGCGATCTGACTTGGGAGATCGACGTCTTCGAGGGGGCCCACGACGGCCTCGTGCTCGCCGAGATCGAGCTGCCTTCGCCCGACACCGCGTTCGCCCGGCCCGACTGGCTGGGCGAAGACGTGACCGCCGACCCCGCGTACACCAACGCCGAGCTCAGCCGCTCGTAGACGCCGAGCCGCACCTCGAACCGCG